>Ga0209060_10000133_pt1 | contig 192361 bp, 163 predicted proteins | sample Coa_R1_8_FD_187155 | JGI IMG/M metagenome (GOLD analysis project Ga0209060, IMG submission 187155) | Surface soil microbial communities from Centralia Pennsylvania, which are recovering from an underground coalmine fire - Coalmine... | ecosystem: Environmental > Terrestrial > Soil >...
GCGCGACTGGAATTACGCAAACTCGCGCACCATCTAGGTGCCGGTTCCGAAAAGTTCGATGACTTGCGGTTTCGACGAGGCGCTGTCGATGATTGTGACTGTGCCCTGGGCCGTGCCCTTCTGCGTCGGAGAGAAGGTCACGCTGACGGTGCAGTTCGCGCCCGCCGCAACGGTTGTGCCGCAGGTTGAGGTGACGGCGAACTCGGCGCTGGCTTTCATGGATGCAATTCGCAGCGCTATGGTGCCCGTGTTGGTGAGGGTGACCTTCTGCGGATTGCTGGTCGTGCCCACGGGTTGTTTCTGGAAGTTCAGCGGCGTTGTGGGCGAAAAGCTGACCACGCCGGTATTGAGCAGCGTGGTGATGTTGCCATAAACCACGTCTACGACCAGAAGGTCGGGTTTGCCGTCGCGATTGAAGTCACCCGCGGCGACAAAATACCCTCCCTGCCCGTTTGTTCCTGCGGGATAGAACTTGCCCGTTTGGAAGGTCCCATCGCCGTTGCCCTTGAACACGGTCACGCCCGGGGGGTAATCGGGCGGCAAGCCGTCATTTGAGACGACCAAGTCAACCTTGCCGTCGCCGTCGAGATCCTGCGCAATGACCCAGGTCTGAAAGCCCGTACCGTAGTACACCGGCGGCTGGAAGGTGCCGTCGCCATTGCCCAGCATCACGCCGAGCGCAACTTCGTTGGTGACAACCAGGCCGATCTTCTGCTTGTCGCCGGTGAACGCGCCGGTTGCAATGTTTCCGACCGGCCCTCCGAGCGAGATAAACCCGTCGGCGGTAAAACTGCCGTTGCCGTCGCCCAGCAGGATGTCCACTTGGTTGATCGAGCCGAAGCCGCCGCCCACGGCCACGTCGAGCTTGCTATCGTTATTGAAATTGCCCGCGGCGACAGAAAAACCAGTAATACCGTACGGCACTGGCGTGGTGATTGGCGCGCCGAAGGTGCCGTCGCCGTTACCGGGCAGCACTTCGACACAGCCACAAAAAAAAGTCCCTTGGCTGTTGAACATTTCGGCCGTTAGGATGTCGATTTTTCCGTTCCCCAGGAAGTCTCCGAGTGCAATAACCGGAGCCTCGGCAGTCGTCGGATAGGGAACCGCAGTCTGGAAGGTGCCATCGCCGTTGCCCAACAGGACGTACACGTCGTCGGCATTGTCACCGCCGACCACGAGATCGAGTATTCCGTTATGCCGCAGACTGGCGGTAGCCGCGTAGGAAGCCGTGCCTGGGAGCGAGTAAACCTTGCCGAACCGGAAGGTCCCATCGCCGTTTCCCAAAAGAATTTGTATGCCGTCAGTACCCAGTGAGTAGGTCACGACAGCGGCATCCAGCCGGCCGTCGCGGTTGAAGTCACCGACGACGAGCGACTCCGAGGTGGTCGAGCCGGCGAAGTGAGCCGTCGTCCGCGTCTCAAACTGGGCCTGCGCACGCATGCTCGCGGCCATTGCGCATGCCGCTAGCAGCAGCGGGATTGCTATCCTTCGGAGGGACATGGCAAACGGAGCGAGAGTAGCACGAATGTGAAGCGATTCAAACGTTTTCATGCAGGGCTTTTGCTGAAGTTTGGTCGGGCTTTCGATTGCAAATTCTTGCAGCCGGCCAAATCAGATCTTCACAGGTACGGACGGCTCGATTTTTTTGGAGGGTTGCAGGCCTGCTCCCACCGAGTCATAACGGCCTCACTGCGCCGATGCCGCTTCGGTTCTCAATTGGGTTGGAGCGCCGGCGCTCAGCAATCGCGGGATGGCCGCCATGAGCTGCCGCGTGTACTCGTGCCGCGGCGCGGAGAAAATTTGCTCGGTGCCGCCGCACTCGACGATCTCTCCCTGATGGAGAATGGCGATGCGATCGCAGATTCCGGCGACCGACGCGAGATCGTGCGAGATGTAGAGAATGGCCATGCCGGTGGAGCGGTTGAGCCGGCGAAACAACGCAAGGATTTCCGCCTGCGTGATGACGTCGAGCGCGCTGGTGGCTTCGTCGGCGATGAGCAGCGCCGGGCGATGCATCACCGCCATGGCAATCAGCACGCGCTGCGCCTGGCCGATGCTCATTTGTGAAGGATACTTGCGCAGAAAGTCGTCATCGCCGGGAAGGGAAACGCTCTCAAGCGAAGAGCGGATCGCCTTCGCACAATCGGCGCTGGAGCTGGAGGCGTGAGCGCGCCAGGCTTCCTTCAGCTGGGTACGAATTTTCAGTGCTGGATTCAGAGATGAGAGCGGGCTCTGCAGAATCAGCGCGATTTCGCGCCCCCGCAGAGCGCGCAGTTCGCGCTCGCGCAGTTGAAGCAAATCGGCGTCGCGAAACCGGATGGTCCCTTCCACATGAGCACGCTTTCTTTCCAGCAGGCCCAGGATGGTCATGGCCAGCGTGCTTTTCCCCGACCCGCTTTGCCCAACCAGCCCGAGAACCTCGCCGGGTTGAATGTCGAGTTGCACGCCGCGCAGCACCGGTGGCTTGCCCGCATAGCTCACCGAGAAGCTTGCCGCAAGCAACGCGGATTTTGTTGGACCCGTCGCCATATTTTTCGAATTACGATTTCTGACTCGATGCGTCGCGCGGGAATGGTGCGGTGACCAGCGGCTATTTCGACACCGTCAGCCATTCCGCGTTCCAGAAAGTCTGCGGCCAGAGAATCACCGGAGAAGCACCCTGCACCCGGGTCGACACGGCAGAAAGAGCATTTTTGTTAATCAGGAAAAGGAACGGTTTCTGCTCGACGACGATCTCCTGCACCTGGTCAAAGGCTTCTTTGCGCTTTTTGGCGTTGCTCGACGAGGCTTGCAGTCGCATGAGCCGGTCGATCTCCGCTTCCCACGGCGTCTCCGGCGTTTTCTGCTGCGGATTCCACTGATGATTTTCCGAAGAACTGAGCCACACATTCATCTCGCCGTTTGGATCGAGATCGACGTTGGTCAGGCCGAGCAGGATGGCTTCGTAGTCAAAGCTTTGAGTCATGCGCTCGATCAGGGAAGGGAAGTCCAGCGTGACCACGTTTACATGGATGCCAATCTTCTGCAGATCATCCTGAATCAGCACCGCCATCCGCTCGCGGGCTTTGTTGCCGGAGTTGGTTGCGATGGAAAAAATGACCGGGTTGCCTTCCTTATCCTTGAGCGTCCCGTTCTCCATGCGGAAACCTTCGGACTGGAGTGCCTTCAATGCCGCATCGGCGTTGTAGGCGGGTGGTTGAAGATGGGTGTTGAACCAGAACTTGTTGGCGGGCGAGAACGGACCGAACGCAGGCTGCGCGTGTCCGTGATAAACAACGCGGCTCAGGTCCGCGCGATTGATAGCCTCGGAGATCGCGTTGCGGAAGTTCGCGGAATGAAACCAGTTCTTCTTGTATGCAGGAATGGGCGCCTTGGCGACCTGATTGAACCACATCTGCTCGCTGTCGAGCGATGATCCGGCATCGTGAACCAATTGCGGAGAAGTTGCCGCCAGCTTGTCGAAGTATTCGCTGTCGAGCGAGTTGATCAGGTCGACTTCGCCGCGCTTGAAGCGCAGCATCTCCACGTCACGATTCGGCTGCACGTCCAGCCGGATCGAATCGAGATAGGGAAGCTTGTGCCCCTGCGCGTCGCTCTTCCAATAATTCGCATTGCGTTTCAGCAGTAGAGAAGATCCCGGCTTGTAGTCCGCAACCATGAACGGGCCGAGCACCGCCATTTCTTTTTTCGGAGAATGTTCGGAGAGAATCGCCACCTGGTCAAACAGGCGATCGAGCCCGACGACCTGCGCCGGAAAGGTAATGCTGATCTGGGTTGGAGAAATCACCTTTGTTTCCACGCTTCCGGTGCCCGAGCGAAACGCGTCTCCCGTGGCGGAGTGAAGCGCGGGATCCATCAACCGCTGTACCGTGTAAGCCACGTCTTCGGCGGAGAACGGCGTGCCGTCCGAGAATGACAGGCCGCTGCGCAGGCGAAAAGAAATTTGCCGCCCGTCTTTGGAAACCTTCCACGATATCGCCAGTTCCGGCTCCAGGTCCTGGGTCTCGCGATTGACGCGCACCAGCACGCCGCCGGTCAAGTAACGCACTGCTGCCGAAGCATCGTCTTCCACTTTGAGCGGATCGAAGGTCTTCGGTTCAGTGCGCAAGCAGAAATGCAGTTCCCCGCCTTGTGCTGCGGCGCGCCCCGGGAAAAAGCAACAGCCGAAAATGATTGCCGCGACCACGGCGACGGTATGAGGCGCCCGATTGCGTGCGAATTTCTTCCGAAGACTGCCGCAAAAACTCTTGACCGCAAGCTGCACGGATTGGATGGGTGAAGGGCTGTGATTCATAGCGCGAACTCCTCCTGCCGGGAAAGCAAAAGCTGAAATGAGGTAACGACAATCACAAGCAAAATCAGTGGCACAAACTTCCATGGTTCTTCGCCGATCGAAACCAGGCCCTGCAGTTCCTTGAGCAGGCTTCCCCACGACGGCATGGGTTCGGCGACACCAAGTCCGAGGATTCCGAGATTGGCCTCGCTGAGAATGAACACGGGGATCGAAATCCAGAACTGAGCCAGCAGCACCGGTTTCAAATTCGGTACGGTGTGAACCCAGAAGAGCCGCTGGGCGGGGATACCGGCGGCGCGGGCCTGGCGCACAAAGTCGGACGACCGCAGCGAGGCGGCGCTGGAGCATAGTACGCGAGCCGCAGCCGTCCAGCCTAAAAAGCCGAGCAGCATGAATGTCACGAGCACTGAAACCAACGGCGAAACATTCAGCGGCAACAGAGCGCGCACCGTGATCAGAAGGAACAACCAAGGCAGCGAAAGGAACAGGTCCGTGACGGCCATGGCAAGCCGTGCCCACGTGCCGCCGGCATATCCAGCAAGCCCACCGATGGCGGCTGCCAGCAACGTGGAAAGCAGTGCAGCCGCGGGCGCCAGCAACAGCGAGATTCGTGTGCCATACATTACGCGAGTAAAGCGATCGCGGCCGAGTTCGTCGGTGCCCAGCCAGTGCGTGTGCGACGGAGGTTCGGCGATGGCTTCGCGATCCTGTTTCGCGTATCCGCCCGGAGCCAGCCAGGTTGCGGCCGCGGAAGCTCCCAGCACCAACGCCAAAATCAGGCAAGCGGTCTTCTGTGCGAGGCTCATGCTTCGTGCCTCCGCCACGCCAGGCCGAGAATGTCAGCGCTGGAATTTGCCAGCAGAGTCACCACGGTCACGAGGACGGTGACATTCACCAGAAGGGGCAAATCGCGCGCCAACGCGGCCTGCCACGCGAGTTGGCCGACGCCGGCGTAGCCGCACAAGGCTTCCACCGGGATCGCGGCACCCACGGCCATGCTGACCGAAACGCCGGCGACCGACAGCAATTGCGCCGTGATGACCGGGAGCACATGCCGGAAGAGAATTCGTCCCTCACCCAGGCCCCGTGCTCGAGCCGCAAGAATATGCGGGCGCGAATAAGCCTTGATCAAGAGGTTCCGCGTGTACCGGTAGGTGTGTGGGAACACAATCAAGGCGATGGCCAGCGAACTGGAAACATTCCACAAGATGGAAAGCAGAGCCAAAACCGCGGCCGGGATGCAAAGAAAGGTTCCGCTGACCAGGGTCGCAAGATGATCGTACGTAGAAAGGCGAAGCCAGGCCGCCGACAGCGCTAACGACAGCGTGAACGCCCAAGCCATGCCCAGGCCCAGCGCCAGCAAGCGCAGCGTGGAAGGCGCACGCTCCTTTAGCAGCGTGCGAACTGGCTGTCCCAGCGCGGCCGACATGCCCAGATCACCGTGCGCTGCCCGTGTCATGTAGGAGACGTAAAACCGCAACACGTTGTCGTCGTTCCGCCTCGCTGCGCGCAACGCCTGCACGCTCTCCGAGTTCAAGTGAGCGTCTAACTCGCGCTCGTCGGTGTCGAATCCAGGCGCCAGGCGTACCAACACCGCGGAGAGAAATCCTCCAATAAGGATGACTCCCAGCAGGGAGAACAGGTGCCCAACGATTTTCCATCGAAGCTTGGGCATTTAGTTTCCTGAAGCCCCGCGAGCGGCCACACTTGCCTCGTGCAGTGAGTGATGAGTTTCCTTGACGGCGTACATGCGCCGGTCGGCCTCGGCCAGTAGAGCCTCCACGTCATAACCGTCTTCCGGACAGAACACAGTTCCGACGCTCAGTGAAATGATTGGGCTGCCGCAGGTTTGCCGGCCGGCTTCCACTGCGGCTTCGTTCAAGCGGTTGGCTTTATCCTGCGCGGCTTCGGGCGTGAGCCCCGGCGCAGTCACTACAAATTCGTCACCGCCCATGCGGGCGACGTAGTCGTAGCCGCGGCACGCTTCCTTCAGGCGCATGCTGAATTCGCGCAGCAACTTGTCGCCCTCCAGGTGCCCGTACACGTCATTCACGCGCTTCAGGCCGTCAATGTCGCAAACCATCACCGCAAGCGGACTCTGCGTCCGGCGTGCGCGCGCGACTTCCTGCGCCAGGTGAACGAACAAGGACCGCGCATTTGGCAAGCCCGTGAGGAAATCGGTAGTGGCCGAACTTTCGGCCTGCTGGTATTTCAAAGCGTTTTCGACCGACAACCCAACCTTGGAAGCGACCGCCAGTAGAATTCTTAGGTGGTCGGCCGTGAAAGCGTCTGGCGTTGAGTGGTACATCGCGAGCACGCCCACGACTCCGTTCAATCCTTCCAAAGGAACCGCCAGCGCAGAGGAGAGGACGATGTTCTTGTCGGCATCTGCGGTGAACCCCGCTTCCACTCGCGGGTTGCCGTTGATGATTGGTTTGCAATTCTCCGCAACCCATCCGCATAGTCCTTCGCCGACTCGTACCTTCAGCGCGGAGAGCGCGCGAAAATTCTCGCCGCTCACCAGTTCGGGAAGCAGCCAGCCGTTGCGGTTCACGAAAACTGCGATCGAATCGTAGGGGACGAGCTTGCGCAGCCGCATAGAGAGGACGGAAAGCGTTTCGCTCAAGCTCAGAGAATTGCCCAGGTCCTGGCTGAGCTCAAACATGGCTTGCGCCTCTTGCCGCGCCGACGCAATGGATGTGAGGAAGTCTGTCTCGCTTTGCGAATTGTCCGTGGATTTTTCAAATCCCGCAGCCGGAGCCAGGCCTTTTTCCACGCGAAGTTGTTCTTTCGAGAATGCAGCCGGTTCGAAGCCGTCCTCCTGCGTCTGCGCAATACGTTCCAGGTCGAGATAGCGCCGCTCCAGAATTTCCACGACCCGTGGATCGAACCAGGTGCCGCTTCGCTCTTTCACCTTCTCCATGGCGCTGTCCAGCGGCATAGCCTGGCGATATTGCCGGTCGGAAGCGAGCGCATCCAGGCAATCGACCACGGAAAGAATTCTTGCGCCCACAGGAATATCCTCACCGGCCAGGCCGGCCGGGTATCCGGTGCCATCCCAGCGCTCGTGATGGCAGCGGACAATCGGCGCGACCGGATAAGGGAAAGCGACGCGCTCCAGAATTTCCGCTCCCACCTGGGGGTGCACTTTCATCTTCTCGAATTCTTCCGGAGTCAAGCGTCCAGGCTTGTTGATGATGTGCTCGGGAACGGCGAGCTTGCCAATGTCGTGCAGCAACGCCGCCGCGCGCAGGGCTTCAATGTCGTTAGGCGGTAGCCCGAGTTCCCGGGCGATCTCAATCGCGTAGGTGCGCACCCGCTGCAGGTGCGTATGTGTCGTGTGATCTTTTGCCTCAATGGCAAGAGCCAGAGCCTCGATCGTCCGCATGTTGAGCGACGCGATCTGCTCCACGTGTTGCTTCTCGATCTCAACTCGTTCTTTCTCAGCCTCAAGCCTTCCCAGGTACAGGCGATAGGAGCGGTAGACCCAGTAGATAACGGGAAGTACCAATAGCGATGTCTGCCAGCCTGCGCGCCAGTTAATCAATCCCACCAATCCGACGACGGCTGCGCCTACCAGGTAGTACGGGAATGACCAGAAGTAGCACTCGGACCAAACTCTGCGGCTGGATTTTTTCTCGGTGAATGCTATGACTACCGAGATTGGCAAGGTGTTCGCCAGGAAAAACACCAAAGCCGCAACCATCAACAGAATTGGCTTGTTGTTATTGATTCGGGCGTCGAGCCAGTGATAACTGACGTAGCACAGCGCGCTGGCGTTCGCCATCATGCCGAGCACGTTGAACAATACTTTGACCGGATCCAGGCGGTTCCGCGTCTGCCACACGCTCTGCACCAGCGTAGCCATGCACCCGATCACAAGGGTTTCGGGCAGGCTCAACTCCATGACCCCGAGCAGGATGAAAAGGAAGTTCACCGACATGGTGCCGTCGATGCCGGGCAACTGAACTTTCAGTCCGGACGCCACCACCGCTACCAGCAGATAACACACAAAGCGCGGCAGATCGGCGGACTGCCAGTGCCAGAGGGCGGAGCAAAGCACCACCATCCCGAGCGACGCCGTACTGGCGACAAACAGTTTCGTTCGAGTCGACATGAGGTCGGTCATTTCGCTGGGGAGGCGGCAACGAATTTCGCTGCGCGCTGGCCATACAGGCTTCGGCGCACACTTCGAGCGAGGCTCGTCCCGGCAATCCTATTTTTATTATCGCGAGCAAAGAAGCTTACCGACGTAACCGCGGCGCAGAATTTCAAATAGGTTGTCGGCGGGTTGGAGGTTTGAAATGAAGAAACGAAGGTCACCCGCCGTAACCTGTTACCACCGTTACTCGCCCACCCTCCTTAAATCTCTCTGGCGATGCATCGCTGTGTAAGATCAACTCCAAACGGGTGATGTCACCAGAGAACTTCAATTCGAAGGCTCCCGCGCCGGGCGAAATCTCGGCCAACGGGACAGCAGGCACTCAATCGCATCACTCCCCTGCCATCGGACAGGTGGCTGTAATTTCTGCAAACGCGGACGGGAACATTACCGCGTGCAGCCAATCGGCTTACGAAATATCTGGCTATGCGGCGGCAGAACTTCTGGGGCGCCCTCTGGCCGCATTCCTCGCACGAGAAGCATCGGCGCAAGCCCGACTGCAGGCCGGTTTTCTTGCCGCCTTGCAGCAGGCAGGACGTTACCGTTCCATTTCCAAATGCCAAACGAAGTCCAAGGGTGAGTTCACCGCGCAATGGTTCGTTGAATCGCTGCAGGATGGCAGGAAAACTCCCGCTGGCCTTGTGGCGTGGTTTACCGTCGTCGCGGACAAAGCCGCTTCCTCGGCAACGCAAGCTCTGGATGCTGAGGATGTCGCCCGTACGGTTTCGCGGGAGGTCGACGGAAACAATCTCGTATTGGCCAGCCCGACCATGCACCGCTTTATGCGGATGGTAGAGCGCGTTGCCGGACACACCGAAAGCGTGCTGATCACTGGCGAAACCGGAACCGGCAAAGAATTGATTGCCCGAACCATTCATCATTCCTCGCATCGCCGCAGCCGTCCCTGGGTCGATATCAACTGCGCCGCATTGCCGGAAAATCTAGTCGAGAGCGAGTTGTTCGGTTACGAGAAGGGCGCGTTCACCGGCGCCGATTCCTCGCGCGCGGGACTTTTCGAGCTTGCCGATAAAGGCACGCTGTTCCTCGACGAAATTGGCGAATTGCAGATTCAAACCCAGGTCAAGCTCTTGCGCGTGCTGGATGGCTATCCGTTTTATCGCCTGGGCGGTCATCGCCGTATCAAGGTTGACGTCCGTATCGTTGCTGCCACCAATCAGGATTTGGAGGCCGCGGTCGCGGCTGGCAGGTTTCGCCAGGACCTTTTCCACCGCCTGGGACAGTTTCAACTGCGAGTCCCTCCCCTTCGCGAAAGGCCCGAGGATGTTGTGGCGCTGGCTGAACACTTTCTTTCGCTGAAAAATCCCGCATGTTCCTTCGCTCCCGATGCGATTTCAGCGCTGATCGCGCATGCCTGGCCGGGCAACGTTCGCGAACTCCGCAACCTTGTCGCTCGCGTTGCGGTCGAGGCCAAAAATGCCGACATCCATAAAGAGCAGATCGCAGAGGCGATGTCGGGAAACCCCGCCGCCCAGCGGCATTCCGCATCCATTCCGGTGGGAAATCTCGACAGCATGGAAGAGCAGATGATCATTCGGGCGCTGGAGCGAAGCGGAGGGCATCGCACGCAGGCGGCCGAGCAATTGGGCATTTCTCGCCGGACCTTGAGCCGCAAGCTGAAGGAATACAAAATCAATCTCAACCCCGGCGAGGGTTCCAATTCGCTCGGCTACATCAGCCTGGAGCAGCAGAAGTTTTTTCGCGCGCGAATCCAGTTGGCTGTGGCGTTAAGAAATCAGCAGGGCTACGAGGTGGCCGTTCAGGGCGTGAATCTGAGTACTGGCGGTATCGGTATCGACGGGCTGAAGGAGCCGATGAAATTTACCGGGCTCCTCGATGTCAGCTTCCCTCTGCCCGACAACGATACGATTTTCCGCGCCAAGGCGCGCATTGTGTGGTTCGGCGGCGAGGGCAGAGTTGGCCTTCGGTTCACCGTGATCGATCCAGTATTGTTCGAGCAACTGCAGCACTGGACCAATCGAAAGATGAAAGACGAAGGTTGGGAGCTTCCGACCGCTCCCCATCCTGACCAGCCTTAGCGCGCGGGAGCCGGTTGAGTGGCCCCTTGCGGCGGATTCGCGAAATTCACCTTGGGGGCCTCCCGGGATGCCGCGGAAGCCTCAAAGTAGGCCTCGTTCGGCTTGAATCCCGCAATACCCGCAAAGAAGCTGTTGGGGAACTGCTGCACGTAGGTGTTGTAATCGCGCAGCGTATCGTTATAGCGCTTGCGTTCCACCGCAATGCGGTTTTCGGTACCCGCCAACTCATCCTGCAGCCGGAGAAAATTCTCGTTCGATTTCAGCTGCGGGTAGTTCTCTACTATCACGAGCAGGCGACCCAGCGCGCCGTCGAGTTGCCCGTTGGCCGCGATTTTTTGCTGGGGAGTGCCCGCGGAGAGCAGCGCCGACCGCGCCCTGGCGATGTCGCCGAAAACAGTTTGCTCCTGCTGGGCATATCCCTTGACCGTCTCCACCAGGTTCGGGATCAGGTCCGCACGGCGTTGCAGCACGATATCCACCTGCGACCACGCCGCTTTTACCGCTTCGTTCTTGCTGACCAGCGTGTTCTTGACGCCGACGTACTGGCCGAAGCCGATCAGAATTACCAGCACAATTACCGCGAAGATTGCCAGTACTGCGATCAATCCTTTATTCATAAGCTTCTCCTCGAAGCAATCTATTTTTAGCGAGACGCAGGCGAATTCGAATCAAGCATTTTATCAACTGCGTCCGTTATATGTTCGACTGCAGTGATGTACTGCGCGCAAACAGTGGACAGGTTGAGAGTTTTGCGATTCGTTTTTTTCTCCCGCACGTTCAATACGTCGAGAAAGCCGCTTGCATCGAAACGAAGTTGTTGCGCAAGCCCATTCACAGCCTCACGTTTACTCGCAGGCGCCGGATGTCCCAGGACGATGAGCCCGTGTCGAAAAAGCGTTGCGAACGACGATACCGAGCGCAATAGCACATCCCAGGTGCGTGATTCATCGCCGGCGGCAAGTAGAAAGTGCTGCCTCAGTAATACCAATTTCTCCCGAAGTTCGTATTCCACCTGAATCGCATGAAGTTTTGGCGGAATCATAAGGCCCTGGATCGCGTCGTCGCCGAAGAGAACGCGGTGGTGTTGTTGCATGTCCAGCAACTCAATCGTGAAAACGTCGGTGGAGCGCTCGATCTCACCGCGTGTCATGACCAGCGGAGGCGGTTGCCGTTGCTCGTTCCACCATTTCGCTGCCGGCGCCAGGGCCTGCAACGCGGGAAGGGAAGCGTCGCGTACGACGCAGAATATATTCAGGTTCGAGAACTCAGGATGGTAGTCTCCCGCCACCGCCGAGCCGAATAAAATTACGCTCTCCAGGTTTGAGCCTGCTGCCGAGCGCAGGCGCTCGACAAGTTCGTTCAGTTGCTTCTCCGCAATCATGGGTGCCTCGCCTTACCAGCTGCTGCTTGCTCCTCCGCCTCCAGAACTTCCACCGCCGAACCCTCCGAAGCCGCCTCCGCCGCTGAACCCGCCCCCACCAAATCCGCCTCCGCCGAATCCACCGCCACTCCAGCCGCCGAATCCTCCACCGCGTCCGCCGCCGAACAATTGGGAGAACAACAACGCCCAGAGAATCGATCGCAGCGGGGTAAAAAGAACAACGAGGATGATGATGATTACCACCACTACGCCGCCCAGCGAGATTCCGCCGTCCGATGGCTCCGTCGCCGCCGGGGGAGTTTCCAGTTGCGGCGCCGTAATTTGCACGCCCGCATCGGACGCAATCGTCTGCGCCACCCGCGTCGTGACCAGCAAAAGCGCCTTGCTGTAAGCGCCGGTCTTCATGATGGGAATTGCTTCGCGCTGAAAGCCACCCACCTTGCCATCCGGAAGAATTGGCTCCAGGCCGTAGCCGACCTCGATACGCGCCCGATGATCGTCGATGGCGTAAAGAATCAAGACGCCGCGATTTGTGGACTTGCTACCGACTCCCCATTGCTTATAAAGATCGACCGCGTAACTTTCGATGTCGGAGCCGTCGAGGGTGTGGATGGTGACGAGCGCAATCTGCGCGTGAGCCTTCTCGTCGATTTGCCGGCAAATGTCGTCGATCTGCCCGATGGTGCTCGGGTCGAGCACGTGGGCAAAATCGTTGGCATAGCCGGTCGGTTTGAGCGAGGTGGTTGGCTCGCCGTGCAGCACGGTCGCAATCACCAGCCCAACAAGAAGCACCAGCCAATATTTCGCTCGCTGCTTCATCGAAGCAAAATTGTACAGGACCGGAGTCTCGTGCACGCGGTTAGAATAATTGCAAACTGGAGAACATTATGAGTCGACTTCTTTTGTTTGTCGTGATTGCATCCACTTGCTGGGCCCAGCGCGACGCGGCGTCTGCGGTGGACGATCTGGTGAAGCAAGGCCAGAAGCTGAGCGCTGAAGGCAAGCAGGACGAGGCCTTGGCACTCTACCAGAAAGCGCTCGCGAAATCGCCCAAGTCTTACGAAGCGGAATTTGAATCCGGGATCGCGCTCGATTTGAAGGGGGACTACAGCGACGCGCGCGATCACTTCACAAAGGCCATCGAACTGGCTCCGCCTGACAAAAAGCAGCAGGCGTTGCGGTCGATGGCTTTCTCCTACGCTTTTGAGAAGAATTCCACCGAAGCGGCCAAGTACGAGCAGCAGGTGTTTGACGCGCGCAGCGCAGCCAATGATTTTGAGGGCGCGGCCGGCACCGCGAACGAGATGGCGCGCATCTTCCTGGAGTCTGGCGATCTGGACAGCGCTCTCAAATGGTACAAACTGGGTTACGACACCGCGCAGAAGAAACCGGGCCTGAGTGACAACGACAAAAACCTGTGGCTATTCCGCTGGGAAAACGCGCAGGCTCGCATTGCCGCGCGCCGCGGCAGAGTGGGTGAGGCCAAGCGGCACATCGATGCCGCGAAAGCGGCGCTGGATAAAGCCAATAATCCTGATCAGGCCCGCTTCTTTCCTTATCTGACGGGCTACGTCGCGTTTTATGTCGGCGATTACCAGACCGCGATCGCCGATTTACAAAAAGCCGATCAGAAGGATCCGCTGATTCTCTTGATGCTCGGCGAGGCGTATGAAAAATCCCGCAATAGCACCCAGGCAGCGGAGTACTACCGCAAAGTCATGGACATCAACATCCACAATCCCACCAACGCCTTTGCGCGCCCGGTGGCCATGAAAAAGCTGGCCGCACAGAAGTGACGGCCAGCCGTTGCGATTGATCTTTCAATCATGAAGCGAGCGCTACTCGTTCACGCGGAGCAGCAACATCGTTCCACTTTCCAACTTGACGTTGTTCTTCTCAGACGTCACCAGCGACCCCTGGTTTGCGTTGGGCGCGGTGGTCGTTAGCTCGAGATCAGGAATTCCAATCACGCCTGCCGTTTTTTCCGTGATCGGCCCGTGTCCCGCGCTCTGCGCATCGGTGGGCGGAGGAGCGGGCATCTGCGCGGGCACAGGAGAAGTCTGCGGCGAGTTATTGCCGCTCATCCCTCCGCGATTGCCCGCAGACCCTTGAGAACCGGTTCCCGCATTGCTCGCAGCGCGATTGTCGGAACCTCCCGCCGCCGCGCCCGGCGAACTGTTGTTCATCGGGGCGATGATGGCCTGGATGGACATCGGAAGCTTCTCTTCTCCACCGTTCTTCATCACCGCGCGGTCGAAGGCGATGCCGATTTCCGACTGTTTCTGATCCTTGGTGTGCGGCTGAACCTCCGTGACGCGGCCCACCACCTTCGTATCTTTGTGCACGATTACTTCGCCGCTGTTCGTTTTCAAATCTTGAGTCACTTTGGCGACCACTTCGTCGCCGTTCTTCGCCTTCTTGGCGTCGACCGTTTTGGTCAGTGTGACAGGCAAGACGCTGCCGGGAGCGACGCGCGGGTTCGCGCTGTTTGCGGCATTTTGCGATGAATTGGAAGTAGGCGGCGCCATCTGTTGTTGCGGGGGCGCCGGCGTCTGCGCCGGGGGCGCCGCTTGAGAGTTTGCGCCCGACGATTCCGGTTGCTGCCCGACCGCGATACCCGCGAATAAGGCTCCGGCAAGCACGCTCATCAAAATATTTTTCATCATCGAAGCTCCCTCCTTCACGAGGTTGAACTTAGCGAAGGCGAATGGCGCATTTTATTCCGACTTTTAGATGCTCTTTTGCCCTGGCGGAGTCGGGTGGAAAATGGCTGATTCCGGCACGTAGAAGTCTCCAACCGCAAACACCTTAGGATGCATCTCAGGTTCATGAAATTTGCTCGTCCCTTTTTCCTTGTTGCGGCAGGATTGTCTTTGCTTGGGATGCTAGCCGCCTGCACCGACCATCGCGATAATCCCGATGACATTCGCCGGCGTACTGCTGAGGCCACTGAAACCATGCGCCGCGACACGAAAGCCGTGGTCGAGGGCGTGAAAGAAGGCATGAGCAACAACGACAAAACCGTCAACATCAACCGTGCCTCCCGCGAGGATCTTCTGCGCCTGCCGGGCTTGACCGAGCGCGAAGCCGACCGCATCATCGATGGCCGGCCCTACGATCACACGCAGGATTTGATCAGCCGCCGCATTATTTCGGGAGCGGAATTCGACAAGATTCGCGACCGCATCTCCGCCGAGCGCTAGCCGCTTTCGGTGGCTTCGGCGCAGCCTGGTGCGCTATCATCAGAGGGATGCCTGTGCCGCACTCCTTTCATCCTTTCCAAACTGATGATCCGCGCCTGGCGCCTATCCACGCCAAGGTGTTGTCCGGAGAACGCCTTAACGGCGACGATGCTCTCGCCCTTTACCGCACCGGCGACATTCTCGCGGTGGGATGGATGGCAAACCACGTTCGCGAGCGCATGCACGGCAACAAAACCTATTTCAACGTCAACCGCCACATCAACCCTACCAATGTTTGCGTGGCCGCCTGCCGCCTGTGCGCCTTCGGCCGCAAGAAAGATGTTCCCGGCGCTTACACAATGGCACTCGACGAAGCGTTCGAAACTGCCGCTTCCGGCTACAGCGAAGCCGTGACCGAGTTTCACATCGTCGGCGGACTCCATCCCGATTTGCCGTTTCAATACTTTCTCGACCTGTGCTCTGGCCTGAAGCAGCGCTTCCCGCAGGTGCATCTCAAGGCCTTCACCATGGTGGAAGTGGCGTATCTCTCAAAACGTGCCAAGTTGTCGATTCGTGAAACGCTCGAGCAACTGAAAGCCTCCGGCGTAGACTCGCTGCCCGGCGGCGGTGCCGAGATTTTTGCCGACCGCGTGCGCCACATCATCTGCGATCACAAGATTGACGGCGATCAGTGGCTCGATACCGCGCGCCTCGCTCACCAGATCGGATTGAAGTCGAACGCGACCATGCTTTACGGCCACGTCGAAAATGACGAAGACCGCGTCGATCATCTGCTCAAGCTGCGCGCTCTGCAGGATGAAACCGGCGGCTTCCAGACTTTCATTCCCCTCGCGTTCCACCCCGATAACACGCCGCTTCAGCATCTGCCCAAGACCACCGGCATGCTCGACATCAAGCAGATCGCGGTGAGCCGCCTGGTGCTCGACAACTTCCCTCACATCAAGTCCTACTGGCAAATGATGACTCCGAAGATCGCGCAAATTTCGCTGCGCTTTGGCGCCGATGATATGGATGGCACCGTGATTGAGGAAAAGATTTATCACGATGCCGGGGCGACCACTCCCCAGGGCATGAGACGCGAAGAACTCGAGCGGCTGATTCGATCCGCCGGACGCGAACCCATCGAACGCGATACGCTATATCGGCCCGTGACTCGAACCGAGACTTCGGTGACGGTCGCGGTCTAGAAGTTCTGCACGATCGCTCATCATTGGCTGGTTACCGCTGTGCCCCCGGCGGCGTCCAAATAAATCCGTAAACGAATTGACCGCTCTCGTCGGTGAAGTTTCCGACCACTTCTCCTGCACTGCTGATGGCCGCTGGCGCAGTGCGGTTCGAGCCCGGAAACCGAAGCGTATGCAGCGTTCCATTTTTGTAGACGAATCCTGTGGTTAAGGTGCGCGAAAGCACGTTCTGTCCCCCGATCGTGGTGCCGGTTGGGTTCAGAAACAAGCCCGTCGCGTGAGGCGCGCTTGAAATGGTTACCTTTTTGTAGACGCCATTCTTGTAGGAAAAGTAATTGGCCGTGCTGCTGCCGGAAACGTAATAGGCGCCGAGCACTTCGCCGGTGTCGGCAATGCTGAGTGCAGAGGAGTTCGTACCTGTGGGAGGGTTGATCTCCGTGTAGTTCGTACCGTCGAAGGTGAAACCGTCGCTTGCACCCTGCGCGTCCGTGAAGGCGCCGGCTACGACGCCCGAGTTGTTGATCGAAAACGGATAAGTAAAAGCAGCGCCGGGGTAGGCAATGGTTGTGAAGGTTTGCGTGGACGAGTCATAGATGAACGCGAGAGTGGGATTCAACGTGTAGCCAACGACTTGTCCGGCATCGTTCATCCCGAAAGGAACGGTCCACTGGGCTCCGGGATAGGCAATCGGCGTAAAAAAACCGGCCGAGTAAAGGAAGCCATAGTAGGTCCCACCGGCATCCACGTAATTTCCGCAGACCTGGCCCGACTTGTTAACTCCCGTCGCATTCAGAGCGGTTGCGCCGGCGAAGGACAACTGAGTGTAGGTTCCTTGAGCTTGAACAAGAGAGCAGATCGCGAGTAGAAAAAAGGCAACGAGGTACTGGCCACGCTTCACGGGGGAGCCTCCGGGCCAGCATTGTCCTACGGGGTGCGGAAGGCGATCAAGATGAAAAATCTTGCGTACGGTAAAACGCGTAGGTGCGATTTCGGGTGCCTATCCCGTAACCTGCGCGCGCGGGAGAGCCTTGAGTACCAGGCCGTTCTTGATCAGGATGCTTCGATCGGTTCCTTCCAGCAGGGCTCGAAACAAGGCATACACCTTGGTTTCCGTCGGATTGAAATACTCTCCGTGCACGTCAATGCCGTTGACCCCGGGATTCATCAAATCCGTGCAGTCGACGTCCCAAACATTATCGGGCACAGGATAGGTGCGGTCGAGCCCGGATCGTCCCAGTCTCCGCTTGCCAAAGTGTTTCAGCCCGGCCGACGCTCCGAGCACGTTATCGCGGCCGGTGTAAAGGGCCGTGATGCGATAGGAAAGATTTGCCAGGCCCTCGCCGTCGCCGTGGGTCACGGTTTCACCGCTGCGGAAAATGTCGTTGTCCACGTCGGCGGCCACCATCAATACCTCCTGCAACAGGCTGACCAGCAGCGGCCGGTTCTTGCGCGTCCATAGCGCATTCATCGCATATTCCAGCGCATAGTTCCCCATGCTGTGCGCGATGATCGAAGTGCGCGCCCGGCAGGCGTTGTCCGGGTTCTTCGCAGCCGCCGCCTGTTGCGCTGACATCCAGTCGTACAACATCGACAGCACGTTGGTCAGGTCGTCGCCGGTTTGTCGCGCTTGCGAACGGTCCGGCAGATAGCCGAGCAGCGATCCTTTGCTGGGCCAGTCGAACGAGATGATCTCCCCCAAAGATGCCGGGCCATCAAACAGTTGTTTAGCGATCGTGTCGTAGCGACCGACTGCTTGCAGCCAGTCGTTGTCATAGCCGTGAATGAAGAGCGTGACGTGCTTTTGTTGTTCGGGCGGCGTGGTAATGGGATCGGGAAACTTTGCCGCGACTGCCACCAGCGCGTTGCGGAACTCGATTGGCGTGCATTTGGTCCATGACGAAAGTTGCGTCATGTTGTCCCCGGGCTTGGCCGTCGCCGGGTCATACGTCCAGTAAGTGAGGGAAGAGAAAGCTGTTCCGAATCCGTTATTCTTTTTGTCCTGGTTGCGGTTAGTAATAAGCCAGCGCATAAGTCACCTCGCGGAACTTATAGAGCTGCGGACGGGACATTTATAACACGAAGAAAGAATCATGCGGAATCTTGTCCGTCCCTTGCGCATGGGGCGCGTAGCCGCAGGCACGCTTTTGCTTGAGATTAAGAAAGTTGGCCAGGATCGGTCGAGTCGTCACAAATGCGGCAACGCCAGCGCGCTATCTTTCATCGAAGCTGTCCACGAGTCGCTGCGGCGACTCGACCATGAATGCCAAGCCTGAATGAGCCAGCTCTGCTGTTTGATCTCGACGGAACTCTGGTCGACACCGCCTATCTGCACGTGATGGCCTGGGCTGCTCCTCTCAAGTCAGCCGGCCTCGTGATTCCTGACTGGAAAATTCATCGGCACGTCGGCATGAGCGGAAAGTCCATGCTGCAGCAACTTTTCCGCGAGCATCTCGCTGGCAGGCGCAAGCTCAATGCCGATGCCTTGGAGAAAAAGCATGATGCGGAATTCATCCGTATCAGCCGCCGCGTTCGCCAGTTGCCCGGCGCTCAGGATCTTCTTCGCCATCTGACACGCACCGGCGTTCGTTGGGCCATCGCCACCACCGGCAATAAGAATCAAACGAAACGCCTGCTGCACGGCTTCAGCATCCCACAAGATACCGTCGTCATCACGGGCGATGACGTGGAGAGGGCGAAGCCCTCGCCCGACGTGTTCGTGCAAGCGGCGAATCGACTTGGAGTGCCGATCGAGAATTGCATCGTCATCGGCGACAGCACGTGGGACATGCTGGCGGCGGGGCGGCGCCGCGCTTTAGGCATCGGCCTGCTCTCAGGCGGCTACGGGAAAGAAGAACTCCAGGCCTCGGGAGCCTTCCGAGTTTATTCCGACCCTGCCGACATGCTGCTGCATCTCGAAGATTTGGGGCTGGAACGATAGGCGGACAAGAGTCTTTTAATCGATTCCCAGTTCCTTCGCCAATACCTTCCATTTGCTATCCACAAGCGCACGGGTCTTCGCGTCCATCACAATTTCATCCGGCCACGGCCGCGTAAATCCTTCGCTCGTCCATTTGCGCGTGGCGTCGATGCCCATCTTCGAGCCGTAATTGGGCAGGCGGCTGGCATGATCCAGCGAATCCACCGGGCCCAGCGTGAATTGTATGTCGCGCTCCGGATCGATATGGTTCAGCACTTTCAAGGTCACGTCACCCAGATCCTGCACGTTCACGTCTTCGTCCACCACGATAATGCACTTGGTAAACATGGCCTGGCCGAGCGACCAGATCGCGTTCATCACCTTACGCGCCTGCCCGGGGTACGATTTGCGGATCGAAACGATCATCAGATTGTGGAAGACGCCTTCTACCGGCAGATTGATGTCGACCAGTTCAGGAATGGTCAGTTTCATCAACGGCAGGAAAACTCGCTCGACCGCTTTTCCCATGTAGGCGTCTTCCATGGGCGGCTTGCCGACAATGGTAGTGGCGTAGATTGGGTCTTTTCGATGCGTGATGCAGCTGACGTGAAAGACAGGATAAAGATCTTCCAGCGAGTAGAAGCCGGTGTGATCGCCGAAGGGGCCCTCCGTACGCAGTTCGTCGAGGTGGACATGGCCTTCGAGCACGATCTCGCTGGAGGCCGGAACTTCCAGGTCTACCGTTTCGCACTTGACCAGTTCGACCGGCGCTCCGCGCAGGAAACCGGCGATCAGATATTCCTCCACATCGGGGGGCGCGGGAACGATCGCGGAAAACGTGACCGCGGGATCGGTGCCGATGGCGACAGCCACTTCAATCTTGCCGGAAGGATGGTTTCGGTCGCTCAGCGTGGATCCGCCCGATGTACGAGCCATGATGTCGACGGACGCGCGTGCCGCCTCCGTGCGCGCAGCGCGATTTGAATCCGATCCCGCGTCCGCGATACTTGCTCCGGCGGTCTGGCGGATCGCCGCATTTCTCAGAGCCTGCCGGTAGTGCTCCGCCGCTACTTTTTGTCGCTGGGCATGGAACCCCAGGGTGCGCCCGTCATACAGCTGCAGCCTGTACATGCCCAGGTTGCGCTTGCCGCTGTTTGGGTCGCGGGTGGCGACGCAGGGCAGCGTGATGAAGCGGCCGGCGTCCTTGGGCCAGCATTGCAGGATGGGAAAATCGAGCAATGAAAAATTCTCGCGCTGGATCACTTCCTTGCATGGACCGGTGGGAACGGTCTTCGGGAAAAACTTCCCGGCTTCGGTCAGCAGAGGAAGCATTTTGAGCTTGTCGAGGAAGCCCTGCGGCGACTTGACGTCGAGAAACATTTTGATGCGCGCCGCGAACTCGTCAAAGCTGTCGACGCCGAGCGCCATCCGCATGCGGCTTTCAGAACCGAACTGGTTGATCAGCAACTGATGGCCGGGATGACCCTTCAGATTCGAAAAAAGCAGCGCCGAACCTCCCGGCTGGGGCGATTTACCGGATCGGGCGCGCGCCTCCGCGTGGCCCTTGCTCACGCGGTCGGTGATTTCGGCAATTTCCAGAATCGGGTCGACTTCCGTTCGAATGCGGCGGAGTTCGCCGGCGCGATCGAGCGCAGCGATCCATTGGCGCAGGTCGTCAAAGGGCAAGGGTGTCTCCTGAATGAAGGGATGATTATATGTGCTTCAGGAAACGGAGGCGAGTCGGAGGCGGCGCGGGGAGTGGTGCCAGAGGAAGTCCAGCGCTGAGTCCCTTTGCACAAATAGAATTCCCTAGAGTCTGCTGCGCAGCATGCTGATGACGTCATCGGAGGTGATGACGCCGATCAGGGAATTGTGCTCGTCAATGACGGGAAGGGTCACCAGATTGTATTTGTCAAACAACTCCGCCACTTCGTTGTCGCTGGCTTCTTTCGCCGTGGAGAGAAGCGGCTCGCGCGTCAGCGACAAAAGCGGTGTGTCGAGCGCGGCGAGCACCAACTTTGCCAGCGGCACCGCCCCCACCAGGGTGCCGTGCGAATCCACCAGGTAGATGGTGTGAACCGATTCGACGCCGCCTTCAAAGTCCCGCAGCACGCCGATGGCGTTTTCCACGGTAGCTCCGACCGGAAGCGCGAGGAACTCCGTGGTCATGCGGCCAGCCGCCGTTCCTTCGCGATGCTCGAGGAGTTCCACCACCTCCTGGCTCGCTTCCGGTTCCATCTCGACCAGAATCTGCTCGGTGCGATCCTGCGGCAGATCGGCGAGCAGGTCGGCGGCGGCGTCCGGCGCCATCTCCTCAACGATTTCGGCGGCGCGTTCGGAATCGAGCGATTCCACAATCGCCTTCTGCACTCGCGGGTCGACTTCCTCAAGCGTTTCCGCGGCCACATCCTGGTCCAGCGTCCGGAAGACGGCCTCCCGTTCCAGAGGGGCAAGTTCTTCCACGATGTCGGCGATGTCGGCGGGATGCAATTTGGCCAGGCCGCTGTGAGCGATCTTCAGCTTCACGCGGCGCGCGGGATCGGTCTCGATCAGATCGACGAAACTCCACGGAATCGTGCGCGGAGGAATTTTATCGAGTAAAAGATGAAGAGCGGGCCGGGGAGCCAGACCGCGCAGCAGGCGGCGAACCGCGCCGCGCGCGCCAATGTCCACGGAGTTGACCCGCAGAACGGGATGAGACCCGCCGGATTCGGAATCCATCTGCAGGTCCACATCATTGACCCGCACCACCTTCCGCCCGTGCACGTCAATCACCTGCTGGTCGAGAAGGTCGCGCTCCAGGAAAAACAATCCCTCTCCGCCGTTCGCCGCCGGCCATTCGGAAACGCTGGTGGAGGCATGCACGCTGGCATCAATCGATGACACGGCCGAAAACGGCAGCACGCGATTGCCCAGCTTGGTCTTGACGATGAACGAAGCGACGTGATCCCGGTTTTCCGCCGGCGCGATCGTCACCTCGCGAATTCGGCCAGACGGCACCCCGCTCCGGTCAAGCACCGGGGAGCCGAGAAGCTCGGAAAGAGGTATCGTCTGCATCCGGGTAGAGGATAGCGGAGATGCTTGCGGAAGGGGAAGGGATTTTGTGCCCGCAGGCAAAAGAAATTGAATGATCGAGGGACAGCCGAGGCGGCTGTCCCTCGCTGCGTTTGCTAATGGATGGTGCGCTCTGTCTTTCGGACTGGGGGGGCGGAGGCCGACCCTTGGAATTTGGCTGCGCCTAGTTTTGTGATCCACAGGCCCGTGTGGATGTCGTTGAAGTAGATCAGGTTGTTGAGCAGGGGAGTGTCGCAGGGCAGCGAGCACGGTTGTCCGCCCCAGGTAAAGGGAAGATTCGGCCGAAAGCCTTTGGCATCTGCGGTCCAGAAGCGGGCGATTTCGCGGCCCTGACGGTAGAGGTCGCCGCGCAGTTCGCCGGAAATGTCGAGTACGCGGGCGGCGCCGCTATAGTAGCCCTCGAAGAGCATGTCGTTGGCGGCCCAGAAGTTGTGCGAGCCCGCCTCGGGCACTTCGTATTGGGCAACTTCGCGGGGATGCTTGATATCGGAAACGTCCATGACGTGGCAGATGGCGCGGACCGGGATGCGGTCACGGTCGTCTATGTCGAAGATGGCGGGGAACACTTCATCGCCCACAAAAAGATAATTCTTGTAGCGGAAGACGCTGTGGCTGCCGGCGAGCCAGCCGTCTCCGTAAAGCTCGTAGTGATTGAAGTGGTATTGGCTGACAAGTTTGGGATTTTCAGGGCTGCCACCAGCCATGCCGTTGCCGACATCGAGGATGATCAATCCATCGCGCCAGTAGGCGAGATAGGCGAGGCCGTCCTTGATCTGCAAGTCGTGCAGGTAGCGCCCGCTCATGAACGATCCGTTCTTGGTGTTAATGCTGGTAACGGTAGGATTCTCCGTTTCCCAGCGCGCGACTTCCTTGGGATGCCTGGGATCCTGAAAATCGATGACGCGCAAAGAGCCCGTGGCATCGTCGGTGAGGTAAACGTCATGGCCATCAATATAGGCGCTGTGCACACCCCCGGTGACGGTGGCAGTGTACTCGGAGAGAACTTTTAAATGCGCCGGATCTGTGGTGTCGAGGAAGACGATGCCATTCTTGCGATTGGAAGCGCCCTCGCGGGTGAAGACCGCGATTTTTTCGTCGGGCGTGGTGCTGATGTCGTTGATGATGCGAGCGTCGACCTTGAGCGTGTCGAGAAGCCGGGGATTGGCAGGATCGGCAATATCGTAGACGAAAACTTTGTCGGCGATCGTGGAGAGGTAGGCATGGTGGCCGATAATCCACTCTTCGGACATTTGAACGTCGGGCATGGGAACATGGGAGACGACTTCGACCTCGCGCTCCACGTTACGCGGGCGGATGACGACGGAGGCGACGGCGCTGTGCTGGCCGCTGCTGGCCATAACGACGTAAGTGCCGGCCTTCTCAGCGACGAATGCGCCATCGGGGTAGACGGTTGCGGCAGTACCGCCGCTGCTGCTTAAAGACCAGTGCACTGGGACGCCCTTGTTTGGAGATCCGCCCCCCTGGGCCGCCGTGGCCTTGAACAAAATCACATCGCCGGTGCGGCCTTCGGCCGTGGCGGGCTTGACGGTCAACTTGCGGACGGAATCGCGCACGATCTGCAGCGTGGCGGTAGCGCTCACTCCTTCCGACGTGGCCTTGATGGTGACGGCGCCGGGCGCGATTCCAGTGACCAGGCCGGCCGCGTCGACGGTGGCGATGGAAGTTTTTTCCGAAGACCAGCTAATCGCCGCGTTGCTGCGCGGATTGCCGTTGGCGATGCGGGCGATGGCGGTGAGCTTCTCGGCGCTGCCGGCGACGATGGCATGGGCGGGAGGCTCGATGGTGAGGGTGGCAATTTTCTGGTCGCCGACGTTAACGGTGGCGTATCCGGTTTTGCCCGCGATCACGGCACCTACCGTGACTATGCCAGCGCCATGAAAAGTAACTTCCCCCGACTCGTCCGCGCCGGCAAGGTCGAAGGGAGCGGCAAACCAGACGGACGGCTTTTCGTCGATGGCATTGCCGGCGGCGTCGTGCGCGGAGGCGCTGAACTTGATCTTTTCCCCCACATGGGCGTCGATGGTGGCCGGTGTGATTTCGACGCTGGCGGGAGCGACGGAGGTGCTGGGTGGTTCTTGCTTGGCGTCCTGAGGCACGTCGGGCTTGGGTGCAGCAGTGTCCTGTTTGGGCGCGTCTTGTTTGGGGGCGTCCTGGGAGCGGGCGACTGGGGTGGCAAAAGCCATAACTGCCAGCAACACTACCAATCGTGTGGATATTTCTCGATCAAACATTTGGTGAACCTCAGCGGCCGGAAGCCGCGATAAGTTTTCGTTCCCGTTAGGGCAAGAGGGAGCTCGTGCCCTTTCCGGTTTACCGAATTCACTTCATGGTTGCTTGCCCGGTTCCAGCTTCCAGAAATCGATGCCGGCTGCCTGTGGCGGGACATCTACTGTGGCAACGGTCTTCAAGGTGTTCAGATCAATCACTTCTACCGTGCCGGGGTCGGAGCCGACGCCTTCGACGGAAACGAACGCGTAGCGGTCGTCGGGGGAAACTACCACTCCGTGCACAACTCTTCTTTGTGTGGGAATTCTTGCCAGTTCCTTGCCGCTGACGGGATCGAAGACGGACACGGACTGGGCGCGCTTATTGGTGGCGATGAGGCGTCCGTCGTGAGTCATGGCCAGGTTGTAGACGCCGGTTGCGGCGGGAAAGCGGCGGGCGAGAGTCCAGGTGTCGGTCTTGACGGCAACGATCTCGTTCGATTGGTTGCAGGCCACGTAGATGATCGACCCGTCGTTGGAGGGCTGGGCCCACGTGGGCGTGCACACGGGTTTGTGCTCCGTCATCTTATGGTCTGCCATGTTGTGATCCGGCATACTGGGACCGGCTGCAGATTGGGGAAACGGTGCGCCCGTCATACCCATTTCTTTGCCGGGGGCCAGCATGAAATAGCGGTCGACGGCAAACTTTCGCGTATCGATCTCGACCAGCATGTCGTCCATCATGCAAGCTGAATAATGTTTCGTGCCGGCGTGGTTCAGTCGCGAGCCGTGCGGCATGGTGCAGGTGTGAATGCGTTTGACCTCAATCATCTGATCGGTGGCGACGACGGAGATGGACGAGGGAACCATGTCGCCGTGGAAATTGGCATTGGCCACGTAGATGAAGTTGCCGTCGGGCGTGATGTCGGTAGTGGCGGGGAAGAGGCCAAGGCTGGTGTACTTGATGACTTCATTGCTGCCGGTGCGGTATTTCCAGACGGAACCGTCGGGGCGGCCGTGGCCTTCGGAAACGTAGAAGAATTGTTTGTCGGGGGAGATGGCGATGCCGTGGGGGCCGTTTACGTCCATGGGCATCAGGCCGGTGCGGACCTGACTTTCGATGTGCGCGCCGCCGGCGCCAAAGCGGAGCAGGACAATCTTGTCGGCGGCTTCGCAGACTACATAGACGAGATAGTCCTGCGTGGGAGGCTGGGTCGATGTTTGAGCGGCCAGCGAGCCGAGCGCCACGAGTAGACACACCGCAAAGGCGAACCAACGGCGCAGAACGCCTGCGGTTAGCGACCCAGGGTGTGGACCGTGGTTCCCGGGTTGAGTGTGCGAGGGTGAGCCCATTCGATAGCCGCAGAAGTATAACAAACCGGGAGGACGCATCCGGTTCCCCGGCCTGAGGCAATGGGCGAGACGTTGTTCCCGGCTTGACAGCGAGGTGGCCGTCGCTCCCTGAGCATCGTGGCGCTCGTATAATACTGCCGGACTTCCTGGAGACATGACATTGGGCGAAGACATTCTGAGCTTGGCAGCGCCGAAGCCGGATTTGCGCGCGGCCTATGGCAGCGATGCGAATCAGTTTGTGGATTTGCGGCTGCCGAAGGGGAAGGGTCCGCACCCGCTGGCAATCAATATTCACGGCGGATTCTGGCGGGCGAAATACGATCTGGCACATGCGGGACATTTGTGCGCGGCGCTGACGGCGAAGGGAATCGCGACCGCGAACGTGGAGTACCGGCGCGTGGGCAATGCCGGCGGAGGATGGCCGGGAACGTTTGCGGATATACGGGCGGCCTATCAGTTTTTGCTGCAGAAGGCGCGAGAGTATGAGTTCGACGCCAGGCGCGTCGTGGTGATGGGGCATTCGGCGGGCGGGCAGCTTGCGTTGTGCCTGGCGGCGCATGAGCCGGGCGTGAAGGCTGCGGTTTCACTTGCGGGTGTGGTGGATTTGCAGCGAGCGTATGAGCTGCATTTGAGCAATGACGCCGTGGTGGAGTTTTTAGGCGGGAAACCGGCAGAAGTCGCGGATCATTATCGGGAAGCCGATCCGATGAAGCTGGCGGTTGCGGCGCGGCAGTGGCTGGTGCATGGGACGAACGACGATGTGGTGCCGGTGGCGTTCAGCGGCGATTATGTGGCGCTGAAGCAGAAGAAAAAAGAGTACGCGCGGCTGGTGGAGATTGCCGGGGCCGGGCATTTCGATGTGATCGATCCGCGGTCGGCAGCGTGGAAGCGGGTGGAGAGTTCGGTGGAAGAGGCGGTGGGATAGCGCGACCTCGGACCTCCGAAGGTCTGGGGTCGGATTTACGATCCGGAGCGCTTCTTGATCGCCTGCTCGGTTTCGAGGGCCTGCTGGCGGACATCGTTGGAGATATCGGGCAGGTCGCGCTGGTAGGGGCGGATGGCGGCCAGGTCGTCCGGTTGGCCGATCAGGTAAAGGGCGCGCAGGGCTTCCCAGACTTGTTCGTTGCCTGGATCGACGACGGCGAGTTGCGCGCCCGCGGCGAGATTTGCGCCCGTGCCCGCAACGGTGCGGATGCGGCCCGGGATCGGCGAGCGAATTTCAATGATCGGATTGTGGCCGTTATCGGTGCGGGCGGTCGTCAAGTTGGCGATCTTCAATTTGGCAATCAGGCCATTTTGATGAATGGCGGTGCCGGGGCGGTCGGAGTCGGCGATGGTGCCGGCCTCGGGCGCGGTGATGTGCGCGGGCTCAAGGAGCGCGAGAATCTGCTGGCGTCCGGTGGCGTCGCCGAAGCGGACGAGCGAGAGGGCTGCGTTGCCGCGAACCATGGGCGAGGGATCGTTGAGCATTTTCAGCAAGGCTTCGTGAAAACCGGAGCCGGAGGTGTCTTCACCTGCGGCTTGGCCCATGACCCAGGCGTCGGTATTGCGGACTTCTTCGACCGGGTCGGCGGAAAGGCGGACGAGATCGGGATACCACTGCGCGGCAGTGTGCTGCGGGATGCGCTCGCCAATCTGCACCAGGGCTTGCTGAATGTGGCGCGGCTTCTTGGTGTCGTGAAGATATTCGGTGAGCTGGCGCTCGGAGAGCCTGCGTCCGAACCACGTGTTCCACCAGAACAGGAAGGGCATCAGGCAAATGAGCCAGGCGGTGAGGAAGAAGAGGAGCCGCTGGCTGCGCGACATGGAAGGCTTGCGCGGTGCGACGGCGACGGGATCTGATTTTGGAATAGCAGACATTCGTACGGGTTTTGCTTTGTCTCTGTAACTCTGTGTCTCTGTAACTCTGTGGTGAATTCCGTTTGCAGCTAGTCTACGACATCGGCGTCGAGGACGCGCTCCTGCTCCAGGTAATGCGACATACCGTACTGTGCGAGCAATGGAGTTTGTAGCTTGATTTCGGCGCCAATCCAGGCGCCTTTGGGATAAGGAGCATCTGTGGGAAGATTCCGCCTCGCTTCGCTTCGCGGGACAGCCGAGGCGGCTGTCTCCACATTTGCTCTAGTCGCCGAGGCAGCTGTCCTCGCATCGTTCGTCGAGATTCCGCCGCTGCCGAATTGCGGGCCGAAGGCGGCGGACTGGATCTGATCGAACTGGTTGATCTCGCGCCAGGCTTGGTCGCCAACGGTTCCGGAGACGTCGATTTTCAGCCGCAGGGTTGACATACAAGCAATCACTCACCACCGAGGCACAGAGACACGAAGGAACTCCTTATTTGATCTTTCTCCGTGACTCTGTGTCTCCGTGGTGAAAAGTCATGAGTGCGGAAACCATTGGTAAAGCATGAAATATACGAGCACGCCGGTGACGCTGACGTACATCCACAGCGGCCATGTCCAGCGCGCGATGACGCGGTGGCGGTCGTAGCGCTCGCGCAGGGCGCGGCTCAGCGTAATGATGACCAACGGCACGATGGCGGCGGCGAGAATCACGTGCGGGATCAGGATGACGAAATAAATCGTCCGCCAGATGCCTTGCCCGAGAAAGCGAATGTTTCCGGCGTGCGCATGAAAATAAATGTAACAAGCCAGGAACAGGGCCGATGCGGCGAGCGCGGCGAGCATGCAGGCGCGATGCGCGGCGAGGCGTCCCCGCGAAATCATGTAGCGGCCGCCGATCAGGAAAACCGCGCTGGCGCCGTTGAGGCCCGCAATCAGCGGCGGAAAAAAAGCGTATTGCTCGGGAATCATGCCGCCGGCCTTGTGGAGCGGCGGTTGGCCATGAGAAAGGCGAGCGCGAACATTACCAGCGAGAACAGCAGCAGCGTTGCCATGGCCGAGGCCAGCGGGAACGGACTTTCCATGCCGGGATAAAGCAACACGCGCAACGCCTCCACGCCATAGGTCAGCGGGTTCAGGTACATGAGCGCGCGAATCCAGCCCGAGGCGCCGGCCATGGGAAACAATGCTCCCGACAAAAGCCACAGAGGTATCAGAAATAAGTTGATGATGCCGTGAAAGGCCTGCGTAGAATCCATGGGCCAGGCGATGGCGAATCCGAGCGCGGTGAGCGCGAAGGAAACCAGGAACACGACAACCGCCACCAGCAGGACTTGAACGATCTCAAGATGCACGCCGGCGAAAGGCGCAAACACCAGAAAGATCAGCCCTTGAATCGCCGAGAGCGTCGTGCCTCCAAGAACTTTGCCCAGGACGATGGCCGAGCGCGGCACCGGCGCGACCAGCACGGAAAGCAGAAATCCCTCTTTCCGATCTTCAATGACGGACATCATGGTGAAGATCGAGGTGAAGAGCACGATCATGATGAGCGCGCCGGGGTAGAAGTAATCCATGTAGTGCTGCTGGCCCTGTCCGCCGCCGGAGCGGAAGGATGTGCCGAATCCAGAGCCAATCACGACCCAGAACACCAGCGGCGAGGCGAGCACGCCCACCACGCGCGACTTCTGCCGGTAGAAGCGGACAATCTCGCGCCACCACAGGGTAAACGCCGGCAGCGCCACGCCAGCGGATGCGCGGGCAATCGGGCGCGACAGGGATGCCGTCTGCGTGGCCATTATGTCGCCTTGGGCGCCGGCGTTTTGGCCGCCGGTGCGGGAGATTTTTTCTTGCCCACCAAGCCGACGTCTCGCGCTTCCCAAAAAACATTCAGCAGGAAGACGCCCGACAGCGTGAGCAGGATGAGCGTCATGAACAGGCCGTCGACCGTGGTGATTAACCCAGCCATCAACGTCCATGCAATTCCCAGCAACGGCAAAACGGCCAGAACGATCGAGATGATGAGCATCATAGGCGGTTGAGCGCCTCCTTGGCAGAGTGGTCTGTAGCGCGCAAGTGAGAAACGATGCGACCGAGATCCTTCGCTTCGCTCAGGATGACAAAGGTCTGAAACCGGAGTGATGGCGCTCGACTCATTTCTTTTCCTCGCTCGTCTCGCTCCAGAATTTGTGTCCCGTGTGGCGGATGAAAACGTCCTCGAGCGATGGCTTGCTGACGGAGACCGCCTGAATTTCTCCGGGGAACGCCTCCACGACTTCGGTGACGAAGCGATGGGCGCCTTCGCGCTCCATGCGAATCTGATTTTCGAAGACGGTCGTATCGATGTGGAAGCGGCTGCGGATGCGATCGGCCAGAGATGCGGCATCGCGAGCGGCATCCAGCAGCACCACATCGCCGCCGATTTCACTTTTCAGCTCCGTGGGCGTGCCGAGCGCCACCAGATTTCCCTCGTTGAGAATGGCCAGCCGGTCGCACTTCTCGGCTTCTTCCATCAGGTGCGTAGTCACCAGGACCGAGACGTGTTCTTCGTCGCGCAGCGTTTGCAGATATTGCCACAGATCGCGTCGCGCCCCGGGATCGAGGCCGGTGGTGGGTTCATCCAGGAGAAGTACGCCCGGGTGATGCAGCAATCCCTTCGCCAGTTCGATCCGGCGCTGCATGCCGCCGGAAAATTTCTCGACTTGCTCGCGGGCGCGATCAGCAAGGCCGACTCGGACAAGAATCTCCTGGATGCGATTCTTCAGGGCCTTTCCGCGCAGTCCATACAGATGTCCCTGGTGCCAGAGATTTTCGTACGCCGTCAGCTTCTGATCGACGCTTTGCGCCTGGAAAACGACGCCGATCTGCCGGCGAAGGCGCGCCGGATCCTGGGCGGCATCGCATCCCATAATGACGGCATGCCCGCTGCTGGGCACCATCAGCGTCGAGAGGATGCGGAACAGCGTGGTCTTGCCGCTGCCATTGGGACCGAGCAAGCCAAAAAGCTCAGCCGGCCTGACGCTGAACGACACGCCATTCAGAGCGGTGCGATTTTCGTAGCGATGCACCAGGTCCTGAACGGAAATGACGGGCGTGATGGAATCGAGACCTGAGTCGGCGGTATCGTTCGCGAATGCGGTAACTTTCGATCCCAATGGAATTCCTGAAGAAGATGTGCGGTTCCGGCGCGAGCGCCCTTTGTCCCGATGATTCGTCTGCCGGCGAAGCGCGCCACCCAAACCACGCTCCGCAGGCTTGATGCTTACCTGAGTTTAGCATCACGCGGCAGAGGCGTCGCCCTCTGCCTGCGGTACGCGCTGTTCGAATGCGACCGGCACCTGCCGCCAGATCTGGATCGCCAGGATCACTGTGGTCGCCAGCAACAGTGCTCCGACCGCGACATGCGCCACTGTCGCCACCACCATGGGCAACTCGGGTTGCACGGCGCTGTGTCCCCACATCACGCGCGTGACGAACGCGGCGAATCCCAGGCAAAGTTGTGCGATCACCAGCGTGAGCATCACAATCGCAGGCCGGCGCACATCTTCCAGATGCGAATACACCGAGATCGCCCGGATCGCCGTCCAGCCGAGCACGAAGGCGACGATTCCAGCGTGCAGCACGTGCGGCCACCAGCTCATACCATGATGGCGAAACATTGCCCCAAGAATCAGCTGCACATACAAAACGAAAACGGACAGAAGCGCGAGCGTGAAAAGGCTGGGCTTGCGCTGGTCAAATTCGATTCTGGGCTGTTCTTGCACCCACTTTTGCCCGGTAAACACAGCCATCGCGACGGCGAGGCAGAAAAAAGTCTGGGCCAGCGCGGCATGCGCAGAAGAGATCGGCGGGGGCAGAAAAAATAGAACCGTGAGGCCGCCCAGAATGCCTTGCGCCACGACCGTTCCCACGGCTCCCAGAGCCAGCAGTCGCAGCCAGCGGCGTTTTTCCGAACGCCACATCCAGACCGCCAAAATGATCGTCAGCAGCCCAGCGCCCTGGGCGATCATGCGATGGGTGTGCTCGAACTTGACTCCGCCGACCAGCCTCGGAATTTTGTACAGCGAGCCGAATGAGGTGGGCCAATCGGGAACGCTGAGCCCGGCATCGTTACTGGTGACCAGCGCGCCCGCGATGATCAGCAAGAACGTCCAGCATGCCAGCACGACCGCGAAACGATGCAGCCCCCGGTTGTAGCTTGCGGCAATGGCTTTCAGACTGTTACCCCTGGGTCAGACTTCCGGCGCGGGCCGGGTGGAGAACCCGGCCTGCGCTTTTTGGACAACGAATTTTATCAGACCGATATAGGCCCGGGAAGCGTCGCTTGAAAGCGAGCGGTGCCGGTTCGATCCTCATTCCTGGCTTATTCGCCGCCCTGTTTAAACGTTTGGTCGACGTTCTTGGTTTCCTTGGCGGCGACCGTCACCTTCTGATCTTGCTCGCCAAGCTTTTCGTGCACAAATGCCAGCGTGTAGTCCCCGGGAGGCAAGCCTTTGATTTCATACTTGCCGGATTTGTCGGTGACTGCGTAGAACGGCGACTTCACCACGTTGATGTACATCTTCATCCAGGGATGCTGGTTGCACTTGACCGGCAGCATGATTTCTTCGCGGGCGAAGTTCTTCTCGATGGGCGCCGATTGCGGCGGTTGCGACTCGTTCCACTCGCGGTTGTCCTTGGGTGTGGGGTGAATGTTGTGCGTGGTGGGATCGTCGTTCTTGATCTGCACCGTCTGCCCCGCCATCACTCCCAGCACGTGCGGATGATACTTGCAGCCCTGTTGATCCAGAACCACGGGATCTTTGGGAAGGTCGAAGGTGCGATTCCCCAGTCCTTCTTTCACGTACACGAACACGTTGGCAAGATTGCCATTGTCGGCGACCACGTTCTCCGACTCATTCGTGCCTTTGCAGGCGGGATCCTGGCTCATATCGATCTTGGAAGGCTTGGGCGCGACGCCGTCCATCTTGGCCTGGCCGGTGATCGTGGCGACCGTAGAGGGATCGATCGGCGTGGCCGTGGGCGCCGGGGCCGCTTGCTTTTCGGCGGTGGTGTTGGAAGATTGCTCGGTATTTTTGTTGCAGGCTGCCGACAGCAGCAGGGCGAGCGAACTCAGAGCTATGCAAACGGTTTTTTTATTCATGATGTGCCTTTCAGGGATTTTGAAACGCATTGTTCGTCTAGAGGCATGGTGCGGAGCGGAAGAAAAGTGTGCGTGTGCGGGAGACGATTCCTGACGGGACCGATTGTCTCCCGGTTCTGCGTTGCCGCCACCTGAGCGGCGGTATTCAAGTATGTTGTGGCCTGACCACCTTGTCGAACCGGACATTTTACCGCGAACCGCCATTGGTTGCATCCGGGTTGGCGATCGTTGCCTGCCGCTGCTTCGTCTTTTGCTCGACTGCCGCTTTCGCATGCGGCATCGAGGCTGCCACGCGCCGCTGCTCCTCCGGAGTTAACTGGAAGATGTAGTCGGTCAACAGCTTCCGGTGATCTCCCGTATACCCCTGGAAGGACGGGGGCGTCGGTCCGGCGAACACCCACTGATTGTTCTGCTCGCGGAACAATCCCGAGGGCATCGATGTGCCGGGACTCACGGCTTGCGGGTCGGTGATCCAGCGCTCCACCCAATCCGGTTTGAGGCGCTCTTTGGCCAGCAGGAAGTTCGGGGCCGTCGCGATCTTGTCGTGATTGGCGTCGCCGGTGGCGTGGCACTTCAGGCACGGCGCCGCGGTGCTCGAAAATAAGCTGCGTGCCATGTCAGTCTCCTTGGCCGTAAGCACCGGAACCTGCTCCGGAATGTATGGAATCGGCTGCTGCTGCAGGGCCTGGAAGAAGCGCACCAGCTTCCGCAATTCGTTATCGGAAAACGAGAACGTGGGCATGCGCACTTTCAAGTACGGTCGCACGCCGTTGCGGTTCGTGTCGGTGGTGCTCAGCGCAGGATTTGACAGAAACTTTCGCAGCCACTCCGGATCGACGCGCGCGCCCTCCGTGAGCAATTTCGGCGGCAGCTGTTCCTGGTTGTCCTGATATTGCTTCATGCCCATCAGTACGGTCTGCTGCCCGGGGATGAATTGGTGACAGCCCATGCAGTTGTACTTCTTCACCACCCACCAGCCTTCCTGGATGTCGTGGCGGGCATCGCCAGGCTTGTATTGATAGCTGGCGGGCAGGGAAGTCTCCTCGCTTCCCATTAGGAATGTTGTAAGCGCCAACACCTGATCCTTCGTCAGGTGAACATTGGGCATGCGCAGCGCTTCGGTCTCGCTTTTGACCTTGCCCTCGTCGTACACATTCGGCTCGGCGAGCTTGTGTTCAAAAAATCCCTTGTGGTTGTACCACGGCTGATTCGCCGGACCATCCGGAAGCCGCGCCAGATCTTCCTGGTTCTTGATCGGCTCGGAATCCTTGCCGCCGCGCTGGGCCACCTCGGTGAACAGCGCGAAGTCCAGCCGCTCAATCGGCTTGCTGCCTTCGTACGTAAGCTCGGTGCCGATTCGGCCCTCATCTTCGAAGCCGGCGATCTCGTGGCATCCCGAGCAGCCGAAATGCCGTACCCACTTCTTGCCTTCTTCTTTCAGATTAGGATCGTCCATGAACGCGGCATCGGCGTAGGACGACGGGTCCTGTTTCTTCTGCGTGAGCAGGTACGTGGCGATGTCTTCGGCGTCCTCCGGCGACAGCCGCAGGCTCGGCATCACCGTCATGTTCTGCACCTGCAGTTCGTGACCGTCGTTCGGGCACTGGCTGTGTTCAAGATCAAATTGATAGGGAAGACCTTTCTTCTGATAATCCTCGGGACCGATGTCTTTCTTTTCGTAAGGACAGTAAGGGCGGGTGCGCTCTCGCGCATTGTGAATCCAGCGCACCAGGTAATCGTAGTTCGCTTTTTCGCCCACGCGCGTGAGATTCGCCGCAAACGTGCCGCCTTGCAACTGATCGCCTTCGCCGATCGAATGGCAGGCAAGACATCCGCGCGTCTCAAAAAGTTCTTTGCCGTGCGCGGCATTGCCCGGCTTGTGATGCGGCAACGTATCGGTAAAGCCAGATTGCCAGATGTAGGCCGAAATCGCCTGGATTTGGTGATCGTTGAGGCGGAAGTTCGGCATCTTCGTCGTGGGACGAAAATCAGTGGGCTTCTTCAGCCAGACCGGAATCCAGTTCTTGTTCAGCTTGAGCCTGACGTCCTTAAGGTTCGGCCCGATTTTCTTCATGTCCTGCATCAGGCTGTGCGACTGGTAGTCGAGTTGCTGAAGCCGGCCATCCAGCTTGCTGTTAGCCACGCGAAGGTCGACGGCTTGCGTATTCAGCTTGTTGGCTTCTTCGTTCGATTCGGCGGAATCGGCCTGCTTCATCAGGTAGGCCGACTGCTTCAAATTATCTTTCTTCTGCGTCTCGATCTGCTTGATTTGCTGTCCGACCGAATTCAGATCTTCCGGTTCTTTGTCATAGCCTTCGTAGCGATGGCAGCCATTGCAGCCGCGCTGGCGGAAAAGGTCCTTGCCCGTGTTGATGGTTTGCCACTGCACATCTCCGCTCACCAGAACCATGTCGGCGGCATGGCAGTTCTGGCATCCTGCCTGGGCGTTCTCTTTCGGATACAGCGGCCACAGCCAGTGCTCGTAGTTGCCGTGAGCCTTCTCGATGCTGGTGGTGGCGCGGCCATTGCCCTGATGGCAGGGAGAGCATCCAAATTTTTCCGGATCGTGAATGGCCAAAATCGCGGGCTCGGGATGGCTTCCGAACGCGGTCGCATATTCGTCCGGCTTCTTGTCGCCTTTCGGTGTCATGGATGCCGGCGTAATCTTCAGCGGCTCGCGGGCGTTCATGTGGCATGATTCGCACCGGTCCACGATGTTGGCCTCCGCCACGTTGATCTGCACCAGGGCCGGCACCCATTCGGTGGCGCGTTTTTTCAAGCCGTCGATCTGCTGCGGCGTCAGGTCGACCATGTGCTCGGTCACAAAGTCGTCCATCTTGTTCTTGGCCGCCGTGACTGGCTTCAGCGCATCGCCCAGTTCCAGGCTCAACTTTGTGCGTTCATCCCGAATGGCGTTGTAGGTTTTTTCCAGCTCTTCAAAGTTGTAGGCCACCTTCTTCCCGTCCGGATATTCCACGGTGGCTTTTTTCTCTTTGTATTCGTTGATTTCTTTCTGCTTGCTCGACTTCGCCGAAGCGCTGGTGCTGGTTTCCAGTTCGTAAGTCAGCGCATTCACGTAGGCGCGCCGGTCAGTAAAAACGCTCTGCACGGCGAGCAGGCGCGCGCTGGCGTCGTCGAGTTTACGGCGAGCCTCGTCGGCGGCAGGCTTGGCCTCCTGGTAAGTTTTTTCGTAATTCTGCTTTAGCGTGACGTAGTCGGGATTCTTCTCGATGTCGGCTTCGGAAGAAGAAGACTTGGACCGCGCGTTATTCAGAAAAGTTACGTACCGATCCCGCCAGTGCTCCTGATACGCCTTCCACGGGCGCTGGCCCCAGCCTTCGTCCCACAAGGCCCAGAACAACGTTGCCATGAGAATCACAATCGAGATCAGATAGTAAGCGGCATACGATTTGCTTGTGATCGGATCCTGCTCGGGTTGTTCAGGCAATGCGTCCTCCGGAGATTTTGCTCGGTCGCCTCTTCCCAAAGTTTGTCATTCTGAGCGAAGCGAAGAACCTGTGCTTTGGTTCCTCCGCCGTCCATCCGCATCGTTTCATCGCACGCGATGTGTGCTCACCATGACGCGGCATTCAGGGTATTCCCGCCCTTGCCAGCGAGCAGCGGCAAGCGACCAGCCGCGACTCTTAAATGTTGAACCACTAAATGTTGAACCACGGCGTAATCCACACATACTTGATGTGCCACAACAGGCGCAGCCCCATCTTCAGGGGCAGCGCCACCATGGTCAGCAGCAGGAACTGCGTCAGCGAAAACTGCAGTAGGCTCATGCGCTTGAAATCTTTTCCCATGTAGCGGCGGAACAGCGAGTAAACGATGAACCCGCCCAGAACGTAATATCCCACCACGATGATCGCGCCGAACAGCGCCTTCGCCATGTTCGAAGTAATTCCGAAGATGTCCGGCAGATCGCGGTTCACTTCATAAATCAATCGATTGTGATCCCACGTTTGCCCAGGCCAGAACCACTGCCAGCCTGGACCGCGAATGAACGTCCCAATAATGATCATCGCGACCCACAGGATGATGAAGCCGAACAAAAATGTACCGATGGAAAACTTGCGCTGCTTCCAGGTGTAGTATCCGCTGCCGAGCGGGTTCGTATCGATATAGGGAATGACCATTAAGCCGATGATGATCATCGTCGGCATCACCACGCCTGCGATCCAGGGATCGAAATAGACAAGCATTTCCTGCAGCCCGAGGAAATACCACGGAGCCTTGGCAGGATTCATGGTCAGGTTGGGATTGGCCGGTTCTTCCAACGGCGCGTTCAGCGTGATCGACCAAACCATCAAAATAATGGTGACGATGATGGCGGCAAGAAATTCGATGCGCAGCAGAAACGGCCAGACGTGCACCTCTTTCTGCCATCCCGGCTTGAACGGCCAGGTCTTGCGATGATGCGTCTTGGCCAGCGCGGCGTCGCCTTCCAGTTGCTCGATCAGCACATCGTTGGCATGCGCCTGTTTCCATGCCAGGTAGATGTAGAAAATCAGCAGCGGAATCAGGCCCACGATTGGAACATTGTCGGGCGCGGAACAAATTTCCCAGAGTTGTCGCCAGTCCATGATTTCTCCACGGTCCTTGTGGGGACAACCGCCCTCGGCTGTCCGGCCGGGCTAAGCCCGGCAGTGGCTGCATTGCTTGTGGCTTGTCGAGCTCCGCTCGACTGGACAGCCGAGGGCGGCTGTCTCCACTGCTACTCTCCTGCCGCCTTCGGCCCTCTACGCGGCTTGTCCGCTTCCTCCGCCAGCATGACCGGCGCCGGCCCCGAGATGCCGCCGTCTTTTCTCACGCGCCAGAAATGCACGATCATCAGAATCGACGCCACGATCGGAATGCCGATGCAGTGCCAGATATACGATCGCAACAGCGCGTTCGCGTCAACGATCGAGCCGCCCAGCAATCCGAAGCGAACGTCGTTATACGGCGTCATGCCCAGTTGCGCGCCAAACGGTCCTTCGTGGCCAAGCAGCGGCGTGGCCCGCGCCATGTTCGTCCCCACGGTGACCGCCCAAAATCCGAGTTGGTCGTCGGGCAGCAAGTAGCCGGTGAACGAAAGCAGCAGCGTAAACACCAGTAACAGCACGCCGATGTTCCAGTTGAATTCGCGCGGTTTCTTGTAGGAGCCGGTCAGAAACACCCGGAACATGTGCAGCCACACCCCGATGACCATCAAGTGCGCGGCCCAGCGATGCATGTTCCGCAAAATTTTGCCGAACGGAACGTCGTGCTCCAGGTACAAGACGTCGCGAAACGCCTGCACTTTCGTCGGATGGTAATAAAACATCAGCAGCACGCCGGTGTAGGTCAGAATGATGAATAGAAAAAATGTGATTCCGCCCATCCCCCAGGTGTAGCTGTAGCGCACTGCATCGCGGTTGATCTTGGCCGGATGCAGGTGCAGAAACACGTTCGACAGCACCCCCAGCGCGCGGTTGCGCGGCGTGTCGTCGTGCTTGTGGCGGAAGATCGACGTGTAGACCTGAGTCTTCGTGGGATCCTTCAGGCCTTCGATCTGTTCCTTTGCCTTGGTCGGGATGTCGACCTTCATCGCCTGCACGTCTTCCTTCAAGCGATCGATCAGTCCCACTTTGCCGTTTTTGCCGTTCCCGTTTTCGTCAGCCATAAATTTGAATTGCCGCATTTGCCGCCAGAGAATTCATCTCCGGCCAGGCCCTAAGAAACAAACTCGCACCCATTGCAAGCCGCGTTACACCCCAGTCAAGAACGCTCCCGGGTCGTTGAAGTGAGTAGGCTGCCCTTTCGGCCACTGGTACAGCCGGGAAGTATCCACGATGATCTGCCCGTCGGGCGCCAGCTCTACGTGGGCGCGGTCCATGGGCCGTGGCGCGGGTCCTTCGAAATTAATTCCCTCACTGTCGTAGCCGCTGCCATGACATGGGCACTTGAATTTGTTTTCGCTCGGCTTCCAGTCTGGCGTGCACCCCAAATGTGTGCAGCGCGCATAGATCACAAACACTCGGTCGGGAGTGCGATCGACCCAGATACGGTACCTCTGCTGAAACTTGGTATCGACGCCCAGGGCGAACTCGGAGGGATAACCGATTTTGAAAACCGTGTTGGGCTCGAACAGCGTTCGCGGGAGAAAGAAGCGGAAAAACGCCAGGAACCACGCCGTCAGGAATGCGGTCACGCCCACCCACACCAGGCGCCTGCGCCGCTGATCAATTTCCGTATTCCTCGGGCCGGTGGCCGCAAGTCCGCCCGCAGCCGCAGCCTTCGAGGTGCCCACGGCCGGCGTTCCTACATATTTCGTGGCGTCGACTTTCGCGCCGCCTGCAGTCGGGGCGGCAGGCTTGGCTGCTTCGGGATTCGGAGTGGGCTTGGGGCCCTCCGGTTCCGGCATGAATGTTTCCTCCCTTACGAGCGAAAACTATGACAGCGAAACTTCCTCCGTCGCGAGCACTCCCATCGCCGGAACTTGGCCGGCGCGCGGGAATTCGGCTTCGACGCACAGCCCGGCATCGGCCTGCGCTTCCACGCCCATCGCTTCCTGCACCAGGTGAGCGAGCGCCGCTATGAATTTCGGCGACGCATTCAGCCCTCCTGTCATTTCAAATTGCGTGATGCCCAGGCCGTACGCTTCTTCGCGCGCTTCATGGTCGATCTCGCCCAGCGTCTCCACGTGGTCGGAGACGAACGCTACCGGCACGATGCACACCTCGCGGACTTTTTCCGCGGATAGGTCGTGAAGCGTCCGGTGCAGGGAAGGCTGCAGCCATCGGCTGGCGCCGACTTTGCTCTGGTAGCACAGGCGGTGCGCATTCGGCCATCCTCCCCGCTCCATCAGCAACTGCACCGTCTCCTCAATGTGGCGCTGGTAAGGATCGCCTTTCGCAATCACTGACATGGGAACGCTGTGCGCGCTGAACACAAGCTCTGCGCGGTCGGGCTGGGGAAAGCGTCCCAGCGCCTCCTCGATCTTTTCAATCACCGCGTCTAAATACATCGGATGCCGATAGAATGCTTCCACGTTGTGCACCGGAAGCCTGCCATGAAAGTGCCGCTTCCACTCGTTCAAACTGCTGCCCGTTGTGGTCGAGGAATACTGCGGATAAAGCGGCAGGAGCACGACTTCATCGCAATCCGCCGCTTCCAACTGTGCGATCGCCTCGCTGGTGAATGGATGCCAGTAACGCATGGCGACGAAACAGCGGGCGTATACGCCTTCCCGCTGCAAGGCGCCTTCCAGTGCGCGCGCTTGTTGCTCGGTAAAGCGCCGGATGGGAGAGCCTCCGCCAATGGTCGCGTAATGGTGTTGTACCTTGCGACTGCGCGTTGTCGAAATCAACTTGGCCAGGGCCTTGCGCCCGATGCGCGCGAAGGGGAAGTCGATGATATCGGGATCGCAAAAGAGGTTATAAAGAAAAGGCTCGATCGCAGCCAGCGTATCCGGCCCGCCGAGCTGAAACAGAACTATCCCCACACGGCGTTTTGTGTTCGCCATCCCCTAAGAATCCCCAGAACGGGCGAATTTACTCCCATCTGCGGCGAGAGTCAATGGTGGAAATGTAAAACTGACGCAAAAGAAAAAAGGCGCGGCCTTTTCGCCGCGCCCCGCAGGAATTTCTGGGCTACGGAAGCCGCAGTTCGCTATGCTCCGGCACCACGATCTGCCGCCGCTCCCCGTCCATGAAATAAAGCACGCGCAGTACCTTGTGCACTTCGGGGTCGGGATCGCCCCCCATGCTGCGGTTATCGACCATCACGAACAGGCGTCCTTCGTGCTTGTAGCCGCGCAACTGTTCGGTCACGTCGACGAAGTGCCCGTTCCCGCCGTAGTACGCCCGCATGATGTGCAAACCGCGTTCATGCCAGTCATACCCGCGCTCCGGGTCCAACCAGAGGTTTACATGGGCATATTCAGGAAAATGGAATTCTTCCACGTTGCCGTCCCAGTGTCGGACGCGAAGGTACAGGTCCTTCACATGCCCGCGCGCCGGGTCGACGCCGAACGTCTGGTCGTTCACGTCGAATACCAGCCGCCCGTCCCGGATGAACGATCGTACCTGTTGAGTGACATCGGCCCGGTGGTCGCCCCTGCCATACTCGGCTGCCACCAGCTCGCCGCCCTGCGCCATCGCCGCCACAGTCAAAAACATCATGGCTGCCGCGCCGGCAAATAGTAGCGAGATGATCTTTTTCATACACGCCCCTCCTGTTAAGGAATTGTTGCGGCACAAGTATAAACGCAAAGCACTGCGCCAGAGTTGCAAGCCGTGGTGCACACAAGTGCAAAGGATTTCTTTTGATTTCGGCCACTTCGTGCAGAAAAAGCAACTAGCGCACTTGGGCTTCGACGGGAGATTTTTGCATTTCTTCAATGACCGCGTCGGCAAACTGCGACGTACCGGCCAGCCCGCCCACGTCTTTGGTCAGCTTTTCGCGATGCCGGTAGACTCTCTCCAGCGCGTTGCGAATCTGCAGGGCTGCTTCGTGCTCGTTCAAGTGCCGCAGCATGAGCAGCGCCGACCGCAGGAGCGCGGTCGGATTGGCCAGGTTTTTGCCGGCGATGTCAGGCGCCGAGCCGTGCACGGCCTCGAAGATCGCGCAGTGATCGCCGAGATTGGCGCTGGGCACAAAACCAAGTCCACCCACGAACGCCGCGCACAGATCCGAAATGATGTCACCGTAGAGATTTTCCATCACCAGCATGTCGTATTGATAAGGGTTCAGCACCAGTTGCATGCAGGTGTTATCCACGATGTGTTCCGCGTAGCTGACCTCGGGATAGCCCTTGGCCACGCTCCGGCAGCAACGCAGAAACAGTCCATCGGAAAGCTTCATGATGTTGGCTTTGTGGATGGCGTGAATTTTCTTGCGCTGATTCTTCTTGGCGTATTCAAAGGCAAATTTCGCGATGCGCGTGGACGCCTTCTCGGTAATGATTTTCAAGCTCTCGACCACGCCCGGCACCACTTCATGCTCCAGTCCGGAGTACAGGCTTTCGGTATTCTCGCGCACGATGATCAGATCGACATCGGGGTAGCGCGTGGGGATGTGCGGCAAGTTGCGGATCGGTCGGAAGTTTGCGTACAGCTCAAACCGCTGCCGCAGCGCGACATTAATGCTGGAGAATCCGCCGCCAATCGGCGTGGTTACCGGACCTTTGAGCGCCACCTGCGTCCGCTCAATCGATTCCAGCACATCTTTCGGGATGTATTCTCCGCTCTTTTCAAAGGCGTCGGCGCCGACCGCGAACGATTCCCAGTTGAACTTGACGCCGGTCGCTTCCAGGATGCGGACGGTCGCTTGGGTTACTTCAGGTCCGATGCCGTCGCCGGGAATGAGAGTTACTTTATGAGGCATAAGTTTTGATAAAAGTCCGGAGGAAGGGAATGCATGCGGGCCGCCACAGGTCACTTCAATCCGCCATTCGTGACCGCCCCACACCGACTTGCGTTCTCTGCGCTAGCTACTACCCACCTTTCTTGGCGCGCGCCTCAGGTGCTTCCTTCGCCTTCACCAGATCGCGCAGTTCATCCATAAATTCTTTCACATCCTTGAAATCCAGGTACACGGATGCGAATCGCACGTAGGCCACCTTGTCGTAGCGTCGCAGGCGGTTCATGATCAGTTCGCCGATCTCGCTGGTCTTGCGCTCGCGCTCCTGCGACTCGATGACGAACGATTCCGCTTCGTTCACAATCTGTTCCAGTTTGCTGATCGGCACAGGGCGTTTTTCACACGCGCGCAACAGCCCGTTCAGTACTTTCTGCCGATCAAACTTCTCCCGCCGCCCGTCCTTTTTCACCACCATGTAAGGAATTTCGTCAATGCGTTCGTACGTGGTGAATCGTTTGCCGCACTTCAGGCACTCGCGCCGGCGGCGAATCGACTCCGCTTCCTTGCTCTCCCGCGAGTCGACTACTTTATCGTTTTCGAATCCACAAAAAGGACATTTCATGCTGATGTTGGAATGCCGAGATTGTTCCAGCCTGTGGTCTCGCAGCGCCGAATCCGCCGGCACGCAACGCCTTGGCTTCGAGCGCCGCGACAACACTTTTTGGACGATGAACTTGAAATTGTAACAGGCGGCTTCCGCCGTTCGCGGCGGATTGGCTGCGCCTGCACAGAGCGGAAGGCGAAGATCTATCCGATGGAGGACGACTACGCGGCTACAGAGAAGCTGCTCGTCATGGCCTCCAGCAACTTCTACCAACATGGCAGACCTGCAAGAGGAGCGGAACACGCGAGCGCGCCCACTGCGCCGTCCGCTAGCCGGAGTTTTCTTTTTCCTCTTCCGCGTGGTGACTTTCTTCGGAGAGCTTGCGCAGCGACAGGCGCTCATGATGCGCCAGCGCCAGGCCCAGCGGCACGACCGCCGCAAACGTGACCAGCCACAGCAGAATGCCGCAACTGGCCGCCATCTCCGGTGGCACATCGAACACGCTTGAGAGCGCCGCAATGGTTGCCATCTGCGACCCTCCGCCGACCGCCGGTAATTGCAGCATCGATCCCACCATGCTCGAGCCCATCAGGATCAGAAGCTGCGATACGGGAATCTCCAGCGACGGCACGTCGTAGGCGTGCGTGACTTCCTGATACGCCAAGGCAATGATGTACCACATGCCAACCGAGACTAGGCTGAGCCACAACATCGAAAGCGGCCCGTTGATCGTGTCCAGGCCTGCGCCGAACTCGCGCACGCGCTGGCCCAGCTTGTGGCCGACGTTCGCCGACAGATGCCCAAAGCGATCCTCCACCCAGCGCGCGACCGCGTCGCCGCTGCGCCGCACCACGATCGCTCCCACCGCCATCAGCACCACCAATCCAATCAGCAGAAATCCGCCCTCCCGAAAGCGCACGTAATACTCGGGATGAGGAATCGAGGGCAACGCGCTCGGCAGAAAAATGGCCAGCACCATCAGCACGGTAAACGCGCCCACATCAAAAATGCGTTCCACGGTCCACGCGGCTAATTGGGAGGAGAAGGGAAGATCGGTGCGCCGCGCGATCAGATACGGCCGGATGAATTCCCCGGCGCGCCCCAGCAAAGCCAGGCCGGTAAATCCGATCAGCGTGGGGGCCACCAGCTGAATGGTTCTTGTCTGCGGCCGGACCGGTTTCAAAAATATCTTCCAGCGCAGCGCGCGCAGCACGTAACCGATGTAGATCAGCGCAATTCCGTGCAGCACGTGCACTTTCTTGATGCGATGGGTTTCGGCCCAGAACGTGGCCCAGTCGAAGCTCTGCCAGTGGCGGTATTGCAGGTAAACCAGAACTGCCAGAATGAGAAACACCACCACACTGGCCAGGATGCGCTTTTTGTCCATGAAGGGGAGTAGTCGCGCCGCGCACCTTGCCACGCGAAGCGAAACGGCAATTCCAAGGTAAATGAGTGAGCCGGGAGGGTCAAACGCGGATGCGGAGGGCGCGCAAAACGTCGCGTCTGGATGACGCGTTACTGCGAACCGGTATTGTTGGCTTCTTCGTGCCCGGTCTGTGCCGGCTTAACGGTGGCGGAGCTTTTGCCTTTGCCCGGCTTCACCGCTGCTTTCGGTGCGGCAGGCTGCGCCGGGACAGCTGCTTTCTGCGCCAGCTTTTTCTGGTTAAAGTCTCGGACAATGCGCGCCACGTACGCCTTCGTTTCGTAATACGGAGGCACGCCGCCGTACTTCTCCACGCGCTCCGGCCCGGCGTTGTAGGCTGCCAAAGCCTTGATCAGATCGAAGTCATATCGCTCCAGCAGTTCCCGCAGATAGCGCGTGCCGCCTTCCACATTGGACTGGGGATCGAACGCATTCTCTACGCCCAAGTGCGTCGCCGTCTGCGGCATCAACTGCATCAAGCCCTGCGCGCCTTTTGGCGAAACCGCGCGCACGTTGAAGCCGCTTTCCGCCCGAATCACGCTGTTGACCAGGTCCGGATCGAGCTTGTACGTCCCGCTCGCTTCACTCACCACCTTGCTCAAGTCAACCACCACGGGCGTATTCCTGGCCGCGGTCGAGTTCGGCAGCTTCGGCGCCACCGCTTTCGGCAACTCCTCAGCCGCAGCCTCAAAATGGTCGATTTCCGCTGTGGGCACGTCGACGAAACTGGAATTATCGCCATCGACGAAAAGTCGCGTGATGCTGCCCATAATCTGCCGGCGCTCATGGCGAATCGAAAATCCGTTGCGCAGCACGGCCGTTTCGGCCGCCAGGCAGGGAAGGGCACATAAAGCCGCCAACGCGACAGCAGCGCCTACCCGCAGTGGGAACGATCGTTTCATGAAAAAATGTTCAACTCAAAATCTCAGAAATTGCGGCCGCCACCCCACACGAACCGTTGCCGGCGGTCAGCTTCCAGCCCCGCGCCCGCAACTCTTCGCAGGCATTTCCCATGATAACCGGGTGGCCGGCAAACTCAAGCATTTCCACGTCGTTGTGGTTGTCACCGATGGCCATGACCTGCTCGCGCCCCACGCCCCGGTAGTTCGCCCACCGTTCCAGAGCGTGCCCCTTGGAGCAGCCCGCGTTGAGCACGTCGACCATGGACAAATCGCGCTCCGGATATTCGGTGCGCAGCACGGTGATCCGGTTGTCCATACCGCTCGCCTCCAACGTCTGCAGAGCCTGGCTCATTCGCTGCATGGAACCGCAAAACATGGCCTGTACCGGGTCTGTCGTGAGAGCCGATTCCATCGGGATCACGACGTCGATGAACGCCATGTTCTTTTCCACCCACCGCCGGATGCTGGCATTCAGATCTTCAAAGTGCTCCAGCACAATCGCGCCCTTGGTCTCCTTATCAAAAGTGAGCACGGTGTTGCCGCGAAATTCCCGCATCGTGCCGATCAGTTCGCGGCACACCTCGCGCGGCATCAAATCGCGGTGAAAGGTTTTTCCGCCCAGCGAGCGCGTCACGCCGCCATTGGAACTGATCAGCCACAGATCGAAGCCCAGTTGTTCTGCAATCGGCAGCGCAAAAGTGTGACGCCGTCCGGTGACCAGCACGATTTCAATTCCCGCCGCATGTGCCCTTCGCATCGCCGCCAGGTCTTCGTCGGAAATTTTGAATTGCGGATTCAGCAGCGTTCCGTCAATGTCGGAAGCAATCAGCCGGACGGAACCAGGCTTCAGCCGCGTCGTCTCGATCTTCGTTGTCTCGATCTTCGGTCCGTGGGGGCCCGGGCTTTCGCCGGCGGAAACTGGGGCGGTGAAATCGACCTTTGTCACCCTCTTATTGTGACACGCTTTCGGCTGCAGCCGGCCCTGCAAGGTAGCTGCCCAACCCATACGACATTTATGGAGCGTACCCGATCCGCTCGCTTTGATAGAATTCTCGCGTCATGATCGACACTTTTCTGGTTCCGGAAAAAACTACTGTCACTGCCAAGGGCGACGGACCTTCCGTCGACGTGGCCGGCGCTTCGAACCGCGTCTTCCTGGTGACTCTCTCCATCACAAAGATCGTCGAGCAGGAATCGTTGGATCTCAGCATCAGCGGCTCGGCCGACGGCGCGACCTGGGACCCGAAGCCGCTGCTCGCTTTCCCGCAGAAGTTTTATGCCGGCGAATCTCCTTTGCTGCTCGATCTCAATGCCCACGAGAATGTGAAGTTTGTTCGTGCTCATTGGGAAGTTGCCCGCTGGGGCCGCGGCTCGGAAACTCCCATGTTCGAATTTGACGTTCGCCTGAAAGAAGTGCCCGCAGAAATCCTGCGCGAAAGCACTTCGCACTCGAAGGTTCACGCCTAACGCATCGAGGGGAAAACGTTGCGCTGGGCCGGCTGGCAGGCAAGGTTCCAAACAGCGCCGTCACTTCCGCTATATTGGTCCCCATGTCTGCCGCGTTCATCATTCGTCCGGCGCACAACCTGCGTGGCAGCGTGCAGCTGCCCGGCGACAAATCCATCTCCCATCGCTATGCCATGCTGGCGGCGCTCGCCGACGGAGAGTCGCGCCTGGCCAACTACTCTACTGGAGCTGACTGCGCCAGCACACTGACGTGCCTCCGCTCGCTCGGCGTGCCATGCCAAATCAAAGACGACGTCGTCACGGTGCAGGGAACCGGGCTGAATCTGGCTGCTCCCCGCGTAGCGCTCGATTGCGGCAACTCCGGTTCTACGATCCGCATGCTGAGCGGAATTCTTGCTGCGCAGCCATTTTCGAGCGAACTTCGCGGGGACGAATCGTTGTCCCGCCGCCCCATGAAGCGCATCATCGAGCCGCTTCACCGGATGGGCGCCATGATCCGATCGAATGATTCCCGGCCGCCACTTTCCATCACCGGTCGATCCCTTCACGCGATTGATTATCAAATCCCGGTAGCTAGCGCTCAGGTAAAGACTTGCCTGCTATTCGCCGCGTTGTCTGCGGTTGGGGAAACTCACCTCACCGAGCCCCTTCGCACCCGCGATCACGGCGAGATTGCCCTGCGCGCTTTCGGCGCCCAAGTGGATTACCAGGGCGGCGGCATCCGCATCCGCGGCGGGCAGCGGCTGCATGGCATCGTGGCTCACATCCCGGGGGACATTTCGACGGCCGCTTTTTTTCTTTGCGCTGCCGCGCTATTTCGCGGCTCCCAGCTTACGATTCCGTATTTGCTTATGAATCCCACGCGCGCCCGCCTGCTCGACCTCCTGATTCAAATGGGCCTGCGCATCAGCGTGACGCAACTGGAAGAAACTCACGGGGAACTGGTGGGAACGGTCCAACTGGAAGGTCACAATCTGAAAGGCGCAACCATCGCAGGAGCGGACACTGCGGCGCTGATCGACGAAATTCCCGTGCTTGCCGCCATCGCGCCATACACCGAGCACGGCCTGGAGGTCCGCGATGCTGCCGAATTGCGCGTCAAAGAATCCGATCGCATCCGCGCCATCGCCACCAACCTGCGCGCCATGGGCGCGGATCTCGAAGAACGCGAAGACGGTCTCAGAATTCCCGGTGGCCAAGTTCTGCATGGCGCCGAACTCGAATCCTTTGCCGACCATCGCATCGCCATGGCCTTCAGCGTTGCGGCGTTGCGCGCGCAGGGAGACACGCTGATTCGCGGCTCTGACTCCGCCGCCATTTCGTATCCCGCTTTTTTTTCCACGCTTGAAAGCTTGCTGGAGCGCTAAGACTTCCTAAAGCTCGGTCAACGCACGGTGCACCAGCGAGATCGCGATCGATCCTTCTCCCACCGCCGACGCCACCCGCTTCACATTGCCCGAACGCACATCGCCCACCGCAAACACTCCCGGTAGGCTCGTCTCCAGCATGTACGGCGCCCTCCGCAGCGGCCAGGGGTGTTCTTGTAATATCGCGTCCAAATCGCGTCCCGTCAGAATGAAACCGTTCTGGTCCATGGCTACGCAGCCCTGCAGCCAGTCTGTGCGCGGCAGCGCACCGGCCATGATGAAGACATGCTTGATGTCGACCGTCGACTTCTCCTTCGTGTTCTTGTCCTGCCAGATCACGCGCTCCAGCTGCGCATCGCCCTCCAGTCCCACAATTTCGGTGCAGTAATGAATTTCGATTGCCGGATTCTCCTCAATCCTCTGTACCAGGTACCGCGACATGGTCTCCGACAATTTTTCCGACCGCACCAGAACATGAACTTTGCCCGCGTTCTGCGAGAGATACACCGCCGCCTGCCCCGCCGAGTTTCCTCCGCCCACGACGATAGCGTCGTCTTTCCCGCATACCTGCGCCTCGATGAAGGTGGCGCCGTAATACACGCCGAGCCCTTCGAACTTGCTGAGGTTTTCGATTTGCGGCTTGTTGTAGCGCGCGCCGCTGGCAATCACCACGGTTCGCGCACGGATCGTCTGCCCGCAATCCACGCTCAACTCGTACGGCCGGCGCTCGCAGTTCAGCCGCGTCACGTTGCTGGCAATCAGCATTTTGGCCCCGAATTTTTGCGCCTGCGCTGCCGCTCGCCCCGCCAGCTCCTGCCCCGAAATTCCCATCGGGAACCCTAAATAATTCTCGATCTTTGAACTCGACCCCGCTTGTCCGCCCGGCGAGTCTCCATCGATCACCAGGACATTCAGTCCTTCGGACGCGCCATACACCGCTGCCGCCAGCCCGGACGGCCCCGCGCCGACGATCACCACATCGCGAATCTCGCTCGCCGTCACGTGCGCATTCAATCCCAGCGTTCTCGCCAGTTCCTGGATCGTCGGGTTTCGCAGCACATCGCGGTTGTTGCAGATCACCACCGGAATATCCCGCGTGCTCACATGAAAATGATCCAGCGTTTCCTGCGCCGCTTTGTCCGTGTCCAGGTCCACATAACTGTGCGGGTGGCCATTGCGCATCAGGAATTCCCGCAGCCGCAAGGTGTGCGCCGAGTGCACCGATCCCAACAGCACCACGTTGCCCGCGCCCTGGTTGATCATGACCACGCGCCGCACGATGAATGCGCGCATCAGGATGTCGCTGAGTTCCGCGTCCCGCGCCACCAGCGCCCGCAAGTCCGCGCCGCTCATTTCCAGGAATTCGCCGCTTTCGATGACCCTGCCCCGCATCAGCGACGTACGACCGGAAATCATGCTGATCTCTCCGCTGAAGCCTCCCGCTTGGTGCGTAACCACGTGGCGTTCCCCGCGCATGCCGGGCTGCACGATTTCCATGCTTCCCGAAAGCACAACGAAGAATGGAACGTTTCCATCGCCGGGCTCGAACAGGATTTCTCCGGTAGTCACCTGGCGTACCTTACTTTGCGGGCGGATGCGGGCGATCTGCTCTTCCGTCAATTTCGGGAATGCGTCGCCGTGCACATCCGACCGGCGCAGGTCACTGGCGAGCGGAGTCAGTTGAGTTGACATGAATCCTCCAGCGGAAAATGGGGAAAGCCGCGAGTAGTAGATGACAGATTGCGGCCAATGGGTGCAATGCTCAACAAATCGGCGCCCGAGAGTCCCCGGCATCGCCTCATCGTCCGGTTAAGCCAAGCCGAAAGCCGGAAGCCGAAAGCCAAGAGCGAAGAGGTTCGAGGTCTGCCCGACCTCACTTGCTCACGGGCACCGCACCAACTACCCGCGCAGTGGCCCGGAACTTCTTATAGTCGCGGAAGGTATCATCCTCATCCAGGTGGAGACTCTTAAACAAGCCCACGCGCGCACTCAGCTTCACCGCCTGATGCTTGGGCAGCCACACCTCGTCGTTGATTCGTGTCTGCTCCAGCACCACCCGCGTGCCCTTGTGCACTCGCGCCACCACCAGACCCCACGAGAGATTCTGAATGCACTCAATATCCATCTTCGACAGCTGCAGGTCCTGCTTGTCGATCCAAACCCGCCCATGAAAATCCGGCATGTAATTCGCAAATCTCATCTCCGGATGAAAGCCCGGCCGCGGCTCGCCCTCAATCACCCAATTGTCCCGTCCATCAATCTGCTCGGTCCCCACCAGGCGGAAGTTGTAGGCATCGGCGATTTCGCGCACCCATTTGCGGTCTTCATCCTCCTGCTTCCTCTGCTTCTTTTCTCGCTTTTCCCGCTCTCCCTCGCTCTCGTTCTTGCGCTCGTCCATTGCCTTCTGGATTTTTTCTTCTTCCTTGGCCGCTTCTTTCTCCGACAGCGGCTTGTCGTCCTTGGCGATTTTTCTTCGAACCTGGCGCCCGTAAATTTCCATGATCTCGAAGGTCTCGGACTCCGTCTTCGTCACCTTGCCACTTCCGTCGAGATCGTGCGTCTCGTCGCGTTCCACGTAGGTGTAATCGCGCAGGCGCTTCTGGTTCTGGATGTCGCGGTCCGCGACCACCCGGAACAAATCCATCATCTGCTGTTGCGAAAGGGCCCCGTGCGGGTCGGGCGTAAGGTCGGGAGCGGAAATCTTTGGCGCAGGCGTGTCCGGGGGCGCTTCCTGGGCGCGCGCCCCAGGAGAAATCAATCCGGTCGCAGCAAGAAAGGCAAAAACGAAGAGAGAAGCGAGCCCAGCAGTCCTCATAGTACTCAACTTTACGCAATTCAAAGAGGCGCAGTTCCTGTGCAAATCGACGAGAAAGGATCTCCCCGATTCAGAACAGCGGGCGTTTATGCGGATGGAGGCCGCAGCTACTCTTTGTAAGCCTTCCCCAGCACTTCGCCCTGAAACAGTCGCTCGTCCACGCGGTGCAGTCCCTTCGCCATCTCGGGCGTGATGAGGGGATAATGCTTAATTTCGAACAGGTGATAGACGATAAACCACACCGGCTTGTCCGTCGTCATCCAATTTTGATCATCGAACCTTTTCAGATTCACCGGCGCCGAATAGCGCCGCAGCGTGCGCTCGCGCCGAAGATTGCAATAAATATTGAAAAATGTCAGCGCCAATTCGCGCAAGGTTCGGTGCACGGGCTCTCGCCACCGGCATCCCGTGTAATTCGATTTCGCAATCGCCCCCCAGCACCCGTGCTGCCGGAAGATGGCGATGACGTGATCGGTGTCGTGGTCGGCCTCGAAATCCAGCAGGAGCGGCGGATACCCGTTGGCTCGCAGCGCGGCGGCCGCAAAAATGGATCCCTCCAGGCAGTGAGCCGTCTGCTCGGCCAGCACGCGCCGCGGCGACCACGCCGTGTCCGCCAGGTGATACGGTGCATTGTCGAGAAACTTCTGGATCCCGTACGGATCTTTCAGGCTCCGCAACTTCCGTCGTTCCGCCGCCGTAAACTCTTCCAGGGGATCGCGCATCGCGGTTGAGTGTACCGCAAAATGAAAACCGCCGAGGACTCGGAGGGCACAGAGGAATCAAGAGATTAGAAAATCCTCTGTATGATTCTCTGCGTCCTCTGCGGTTTTGGTGAGCGGGGGTCCAGGCCTAAGGTCCGAGGTGTGAGGCCCGACGTCACTCCGCAAACACTTGTCCTAACTCGACCGGCGTATCCACTTCCACGTCCGGAGCTGCACTCTCGAGCGTATGCGGCGCAAATCCGTAACTCACGGCCACCGTCCACAATCCCGCGTTGCGTCCAGTTTCGACGTCCACGTGCGAGTCGCCTACGATCGCCGTTTCTTCCGCGCGCACGCCGTTTTCCTCGAGCAGCTTTTGTGCACCCTCCGGATCCGGCTTCTTGGTTGCGAAACTGTTTCCGCCGTAGACCTGCCCAAACATCGCGCCCAGCCCCAGAGCGTCCACAATCGCCCGCGTCGGCCCAACGGGTTTGTTCGATAGAATGGCCATCTTCCGCGCGCCGCCATTGCGTGCGGACTGGATTCGCGCCAGCGCCTCCCGCACGCCCTCATATACGGTCGTGTGGTCTAACTTGTGCTCGCGGTAGTAAGAAAGGAAGTATTGCAACCCTCGATTTACCGTTTCCTCGTCCACGGCCTCGCCGCCCAGTGCCCGCTGAATGAGGATTGGCGCGCCATCCCCCACGTAGCTGGCAATCACATCATCGGGCAGTTCGGGCCGCCCGATGTGCCGCAGCGCCGCATTCACCGAATGCACCAGATCCAGCCGCGAGTCGATCAGCGTCCCATCCAGATCGAAAATCACCAGCTTGATTTCCCGCGGGTCGAACGCCCTATGAGTTCGAATCATCTTCCCAAGAATAAATGATGGCCCGGAGCTGGATCGCCTGTCTTGCTGGCAGCGAACCGTCCAGTGCCTCTTTGTTCCACCCGTGGGCCAACAAATCCCCGGCGTCCTTAGCGTCCTGTGTGCTTTTGGTTGCAGAAAAACCTCAAACCCTCCGTCCGAATGCCCATTCCCCGCCTCCCCATTCCGATTTACAATGCAACCTGCCCGGTATCGCGCCGCACCGTACCGTAATCTAATAAAACGGCGGCAAATTCATACACGATTTCAGGACCCGGATGGCCACGACTAAAACCGATCCCAAACTCACCACGCCCGGCAAGAAGTCCAAAAACTACGAGGGACTTACCTCTGACCAGCTGATTGCGGCCTACCGCTACATGTTCATGTCGCGCCGCATCGACGACCGCGAGATCCTGCTCAAGCGCCAGCAGAAAATTTTCTTCCAGATGTCGGGCGCCGGGCATGAAGCCATCGGCGCTGCCGCGGGCCTCATGCTCAAGCCCGCCTACGACTGGTTCTATCCTTATTACCGCGATCGGGCCTTGTGCCTCGCTCTCGGCGCCCGACCCGTAGAGATGTTCCTGCAAGCCGTTGGCGCTGCCGACGACCCCAGTTCCGGCGGCCGCCAAATGCCGTCCCACTGGGGCTACAAGCGCCTCAACGTGGTCACCCAATCGTCGCCTACCGGCTCGCAAATCCTGCAGGCCGTCGGCTGCGCCGAGGCCGGACGTTATTTCTCGCGCCACCCCAAAGCTTCGGGCGCCGGCGATGCCTCGAATCCCGATTACCGCAATTTCAAAGATGTAACGTTCCACGGCGACGAAGTCACCTACGTTTCCCTCGGCGACGGCACCTCCAGCGAGGGCGAATTTTGGGAGGCCATGAACGCCGCTGCCCTCAGCAAGTTGCCGGTCATCTTTGTCGTGCAGGATAACGGCTACGCGATTTCGGTCCCGGTGGAAGTGCAGACCGCGGGCGGCAGCATTTCCCGCCTGGTCTCCGGCTTTCCCAATTTTCATTTCGAGGAAATCGACGGCACCGATCCCGTGGCGAGTTGCGCTGCCTTCCGCCGCGCCGCCGAATACTGCCGGGCTGGAGAAGGCCCATCGTTCGTTCACGCGCACGTCATTCGTCCATATTCGCATTCTCTCTCCGACGACGAGCGGCTCTACCGCCCCGAATCCGAGCGCGAGCGCGATGCCGCCCGAGACCCCGTCACGCGCACGCAGATGTTCCTGCTGCGCGAAGGCATTCTCGATACCAAGGGCATCAACGATCTGGAAAAAGAAGTCGAGACAGAAATTCAGACCGCCGTCGATGAAGCCCTCGCGGCTTTGCCGCCCGCTCCCGAAACCATAACCAAATTTGTCTACTCGCCCGATGTTGATCCGTCGTCCGACACTTTCAACACCGAACCGGTCGCGGCGCCGGAGTCGTCCGACACCAAAAAATCGGCCCCCAAAACCATGGCCGACCTGATCAACGCCACGCTCCAGGACGAAATGCAGCGCGACGATCGCATCGTCATCTTCGGCGAAGATGTGGCCGACTGCACGCGCGAGGAATATCTCAAGCAGAAGCTGGTCAAAGGCAAAGGCGGAGTTTTCAAGCTCACTTTTGGATTGCAGTGCCAGTTCGGCGCCGACCGCGTTTTCAACTCCCCGCTTGCCGAAGCCGCCATTGTCGGCCGCGCCACCGGTATGGCCACCCGCGGCCTCAAGCCGGTCGTCGAAATTCAGTTCTTCGACTACATTTGGCCTGCGATGATGCAGATTCGCGATGAACTCGCCGTCATCCGCTGGCGGTCCAACAATGCTTTCTCATGCCCGGCGGTGATTCGCGTCGCCATCGGCGGATATCTCACCGGCGGGGCCATCTATCACTCGCAGTGCGGAGAAAGCATTTTCACGCATATCCCCGGATTGCGTGTCGTGTTTCCTTCGAACGCACTGGATGCTGCGGGCTTGCTCCGCACCGCCATCCGCTGCGACGATCCCGTGCTCTTTCTCGAGCACAAGCGCCTCTACCGCGAGACCTATGGCCGCGCCGTATACCCGGGGCCGGATTTCATGATCCCGTTCGGCAAGGCGAGAATCGTTCAGCCCGGCACCGACTTGACCGTGCTGACTTACGGTGCCGTGGTCCCTCGGGCACTGCAGGCGGCACAGAAACTCGAGCGCGAGCACGGCGTCCACGTCGAACTGATCGATCTGCGTTCCTTGAATCCGTTCGATTGGGAGGCGATTGCCGAGTCGGTGGGGAAAACGAACCGCGTGCTGGTGGCCTACGAAGATTCGCTCAGCTGGGGTTACGGCGCTGAGATTGCCGCGCGCATTGCCGATCAGCTTTTTGATCAGCTGGACGCTCCCGTGCGCCGGGTAGCCGCCACCGACACTTTCGTCGCCTATCAGCCCATCCTCGAAGACGCGATCCTGCCGCAAGCGAACGACCTGTTCCTGGCCATGAAGGAGTTGTCGGAGTATTAATGAAGCCCGGTTTGCGGTGCGCCGCGAACCCGTGGCTGCTCGGATCAGGGCTGGCGTCGAGCGTGAGTAATATTTCGCGCCGGGCCTCGAATAAGACTTGTTGCAAGTTTTCGACCGCCGATCCCTCGGCAGAGTCTTCTGTCTCCCCCACTTCGATACCATTTACTGTCGCGAGCTTCCACCCTAGAATTAACGCATTTTCCGGGAGTGTTTATGCCACTTCGTCCTCGCCCCCGGGTTGGATCACAGTTAGCATCAAAGCTCGGTTTCGCGATCCTGCTCGCGCTTACGCCGGAGTGTGCGCTCCTGGCGCAGACCGCCGTCACTACCTATCACAACGACAATTACCGGACCGGCCTGAATTCCAACGAAACGGTTCTCACCCAAGCCAACGTGAATCCTTCCCAGTTTGGCTGGCTGGCGACCGCTGTCGTCGACGACCAGGTGGAAGCGCAGCCGCTCATGGTTCCTAACGTCAATATCACAGCCGGGAACAATCAGGGGCCTCACAACGTGGTGTATGTTGTCACCGACAACAACACGGTCTATGCAATCGACGCTACTCTGGGCACGGTGTTGCTCAGCAGGCACCTCGCTCCCGCCGGGCCTGCTCCGGTCGGATGTACTGGTAATGGGAGACACCTCGGCATTACATCGACACCCGTGATCGACACCGGCACGAACACGCTTTACGCCATGGCCTACGAAAAAGTCGGCCAGTCGCCCAGCTATGTGTTGCATGCTCTCGATCTCGGCAGCTTTGCCGATAAAGTGACCGCAATGACGGTGAGCGCTTCACACACGCTGACCGATGGCAGCACTTTCAATTTCAATGCGACCTACCAGCGGCAGCGCCCCGCCCTGCTCGAAGCCAACGGCAACATCTATGCTGGCTTCGGAAGTTTCTGCGATCTATACGGCAATCTGAGCCGCGGCTGGCTGCTGGGCTGGAACGCCGCCACGCTCGCCCCGCTCCCCGTCAATCAGGTCTTCGACATCCAGGCCTCCGATCCCGATAATTTCTATCTCGCCTCCATCTGGATGTCGGGCTATGGGCCTGCCGCCGACGATTCCGGCAACATCCTGTTCGTCACGGGAAACTCCGACAACGATGGCTTGAGTTACGACGGCGTCACCGCCGTGGAAGAAAGTGTCATCAAGGTCTTGCCCGATTTGTCGATGCCGGTGGACCTGTTCACTCCTTCGAACTGGGACACGCTCGACGATCATGACTTCGACTTCGGCGCCGGCGGCCTAATGATTTTGCCCGACCAGCCCGGCTCCATCCCGCACTTTGCCGTCGCTGCCGGAAAAGACGGCAACATGTATTTCATGAATGAGGATGATCTGGACGGCTACTCACCCCTGGGCAACAATGTTCTCGGTACCTATCACATTGGCGCTTGCTGGTGTGGCGAGTCTTATTTTGTCGACAGCGATGGGCTGGCCCGCGTCGTCAGCAGTGGTGGCAAGCGTGTCGCTGTGTGGAAGCTGCAAACTTCCCCCACACCCAAATTGATTCTGGTTACGCAATCGCCCTTGCTCAGCACGGGCCAGCAGCAGGGGTTCTTCACCAGCGTATCGTCGAGTGGCGGATCCAATGCCGTCATTTGGGCGCTCACTCGCCCTCTGTCCCGAACTTCGCCTGGCATCACTCTTTATGCCTTCAATCCCGATGCCGGCGGCAAAACCATGACGACCTTGTTCAGCGCCACCGCCGGCACATGGCCGAATTACGGCGGCGACTCGAACCAGGTTCCCATGATTGCCAACGGCATGGTCTATGTCGCCAGCTACAAGGAACTCCAAATCTTCGGCCTCATCGACGAGAAGCGTTCGAAACCAACAAAGTAAAGTAAAGATGGCCTCGCCTGGTTTGATCTAAATAAATTCGAGCAAATCTGCCTTCGGCTTTGTGTGTGCTGGTTTGAGGGGGCAGGCCCCTATGTGCAGTCAGGGTGCAGCTCCATCCCCGGCGCCTCCCTGATCGAACCATTCGTTGACTACGCAGTCTCGCGTTAGAATTGCCGCGCAAATCCAAATCGCGGAGGCTCCGTGAAAATTCACTGTTTGCTCGCCGTGCTCCTGGTTTCTACTTTGTTGTTCGCTCAACAACCTGCCCGCCAGCACCTGAAATCCAAAATGGCCGAGGAGCGCCGCTTACCCTTCAGCAGCGGCGTGGTCGTGGGCAACACGCTGTACATTGCCGGTACCACCGGTGTTGGTCCCGACACCAAAGGCGCCGTCACTCCCGAGCAGGAAGCCCGCCTCGTCATGGAGCAGGTGAAACAGGTCGTCGAGCAGGCGGGCATGAAAATGGACGACCTCGTATCGTTTCAGGTTTTCTGCACCGACTTGGCGAATTACGAGGCCTTCAACAATGTCTACAAAACTTACTTCCACGGCGATTTTCCCGCCCGAGCTTTTCTGGGAGCGTCTGCCTTGTTATTCGGCGCCCGCTTCGAAGTGAACGGAATCGCAGTGCGCTCCTCGCACTGACCGCGGGCCGCATCCGTCGCGTCGGTTAACTCATCGAGCACTTCCTGCGAACCCGCGCCGGACGCGCTTCCGCAGCGCGCTGACTGGGAGTAGCATGGTCTGTCGGGAGAGGACGATGCTTGGGGCTGATCCTTCCTTGGAGTCGCTGCTCGATTTCTACGAAAACGCGCCTTGCGGTTTTCATTCCCTCGATGCCAATGGAGTTTTTGTCCGCATCAATGACACCGAGCTGAATTGGCTCGGTTACCGGCGCGACGAAGTGATCGCTCGCATGCAGTTGCGGGATGTGCTTACGCCCGCCTCGCAACGAACATTCGAAGAGCATTTCCCTCAATTCAGGAAGAACGGCGTCCTGCGCGACCTCGAACTCGAAATGGTCCGCAAGGATGGGAGCACTTTGCCGGTCCTGGTCAGCGCCACCGCGATGCGCGAAGCCGGCGGCAACGTCACCATCAGTCGCTCGGTTGTGTACGATCTCAGCGCGCGCAAGCAAGCCGACACACGCTTTCGCAGCGTGCTCGACGCCGCACCCGATGTCCTGCTGATTTGCGATGGCGACGGGACCATTCTGCTGGCCAACGCTCGCAGCCTGGCCGTCTTTGGATATTTGCCCGATGAGTTGCAGGGTAAAACTCTCGACCTGTTGCTGCCCGAGTCGGTTCGATCCGTTCATAGCCGTCATGTGGCCGACTTTTTTTCTTCCTCGACGGTGCGTCCCATGGGCAGCGGCATGCGCTTGAATGGCCGGCACAAGAACGGTTCCCAAATCCCGGTGGAGATCAGCCTGAGCCCGCTGCAGACCGGCGAAGGGCCGCAAGCGCTCGCCATTGTTCGCGATGTCACCGACCGCCGTCACACCGAGGAAAGGCTGCGCAAGAGCGAGGCTCGCTACCGCCTCATGTTTGAGAACAGCATCGACGGCATTCTCGTCACCATTCCCGACGGCCGAATTCTCGACGCCAACCCGAGCGCCTGCGCCATCCTGGGGCTCACTCGCGAACAAGTCATCGCCAAGGGCAGGAGCGGTATTGTCGACAGCGCCGACCAGTCTTTGCCCGCAATTCTTGAGGAACGCTCTCGCAGCGGCAAGGCCCACGGTGAGTTGATGGCGCGCCACGGCGACGGCCACTTGTTTCCCATGGAGCTTTCCTCGGCCATTTTTACCGATGCCGATGGCGTGCAATCCACCTGTACGATCTTTCGCGATGTCAGCCATCGGAAGAACGCCGAGGCCGAGCGCGAGCGCCTGATCGTCGAGCTGCAGGACGCTTTGGACAAGGTGAAGGTGCTGAGCGGCCTGCTTTCGGTTTGCGCTTCCTGCAAGCGCATCCGCAATGAGGAGGGCAAGTGGGAGCAGATGGAAAGCTACATCCGCGACCGCTCAGCCGCCGACTTCAGCCACGGCATTTGCCCCGAGTGTGTACGCAAGCTTTATCCCAATCACCAGCCGAAATGATTTCCGCCCGCTCCGGGCCCGGCCGATGCGCTAGTATTTCCGCCGCAGGTATTCGAAGACCGCGTAGCCTGCGAACGCTGCCAGAGCGCCGATGAGGAAGTTCTCGGAGGTCATCACGTCTCGCAAAGCCCATGCCAGGCCGCGAGCTCGGCCCGGGCCCGAGCGTTCGAACTCGCCCATCAGCAGGTTCGAATAAAACAGGAAAAGGATGGATGCAACCTCGATCAACACCCTGCCCGCGCTTTTCTTCATGGGAACGTTTCCGAGCGCTGCACTTTCACAGCGAGTGAATGCAAATTATAAAGTCTTGGGCTGGAAGAGCGTGCCTAGGATCAAGCAGTTCGGAGGAAAGATGCTGATTGAGTCCTTGGAAAATCGTAGAAGCAAGTTTCTGTAGGCGAACAAAAGGCGAATAATGGTAGACTGCAATCATGGCTCGCCGGCCCGAGGTCGCGCCTGATGGCAGCACGCGAGAAGAGATTCTCTCGCGCGAGCATCTGGACGAACTCGCTCGCAATCTCTCTCACCTCAGCCTGCCCGCCATCGTTGACTTCTATCAACACGCCTATCGCGCCTGCCGCATCATCAACGAGCGCACCTTCCCTCCCGCGCGCGCCGTGCAAGAACTAGTCCAGGCCTGGAAGCAGCTGCGCAAGTGGCGACGAAAATAGAAACCAAATCGTCGTTGCCGGCTCGGGTACAGTCCGAAAATCTGGGATCGTTCTACGTGGAAGTGGAAATTACGCGAAAAAATAGCTGGCCGCACCTCATTTCTCAGGCGGACTTGTTGATCCTTCTCGGGCTAGCCTGATGTATCTTCTTCCCAGGCCGCGATGACCAATCCCATCCGCACGATCCCGGTAGCAGTGCTGCTCGACAATGTGCGCAGCATGTATAACGTGGGCGCCTTCTTTCGCGCGGCCGACGGGGTGGGACTGGAAAAACTTTGCCTGTGCGGCATCACCGCTCATCCACCGAAAAAAGCGATCGCCAAAACTGCGCTCGGCGCCGAAGAAACCGTTTGCTGGGAGCACGATTGGGACGCCGTTCGCGCCGCCGAGCGCCTGCGCCATAGCGGATTTCAAATCGCCGCCATCGAGACCGGCGCGCAAGCCATCGACCTCTATGACTGGCAGCCCACGTTTCCCGTTTGCGTCGCCTTTGGACACGAGGTCGACGGCCTGCGTCCCGACCTGCTCGCGCTTGCCGATGCGCACGTTCGCATCCCCATGCTCGGCCAGAAAAAATCGTTGAATGTCGCCACCGCCGGAGGCGTCGTGCTCTACGAATTGCTGCGCAAGTTCCGCAGCCCGGCTCGCTAGCAGTTGAACCTCAACTTTTAGTGGCTGAACCCTCAGCGTCATCTGGAACGACCCGCTCCAGAACGAGTCCGCTCCAGAACGAGCCCGCTCCGACGCAACTTGACTACTTCTGCGCCGCAGGTTTCAGAACCGCATACTGTATGTGCTCGACCTTCCAGTTCCCAGTCTTTACCCCCGTCCCGCCCGCGTGTTATTCTCTAAACGTCACAAGGACAATCGATTAAGAACAGGAGTGCACCACCGGAGTGTTAGCCAGAGAGCAAAAAAAGTCCGTCATTGACCGCTACCAGACGCACGCGACCGACACTGGCAGTCCCGAAGTTCAGATCGCCATCATCAGCGAACGCATCGGCCAGTTGACCGACCACTTCAAGACGCACCAGAAGGACCACGGCTCGCGCCGCGGCCTGCTCATGCTGGTCAGCAAGCGCCGCCGCTTGCTCGACTACCTCAAGAGATATGATTCCGAGCGCTACAAGACCGTGATCGGCAAGCTCGGCATCCGCAAATAATCCGGCTCCCGGCAAGTGAATCCGGCATCCGGCTTCCGGCGCTATGGACTGAGGCCTCTGCGCCTGAACTGGATTTCAAGTCCATCTCTTGACCGCCGCCTTCCCGTTGGAAGCCGGCACAGCATCTGAAGGAACCTTCTGCACCGTGCATCATTGGAGCGCATCCCACCAAACGATCCATTCCAGGATCGCCCGCGCCTGCTCGCTCGCGGCTGGCAGCCCGAGGCTCGCAGCTTCTGTCAAAGGAAAACATAATGAAACCAGAACCTAGTTCCGTCACCGTCGACCTCGCCGGCGGCAAGCAACTCTCTTTCGAAACCGGAAAATTAGCCAAGCAAGCCCACGGATCCGCGCTGGTGCGCATGGGCGACAACGTCGTGCTGGCCACGGCGACCGCCAACGCCGACCCGCGCGAGGGCATCGACTTCTTTCCCCTCACCGTCGATTATCGCGAATACACTTATGCCGGCGGCCGCTTTCCCGGAGGCTTCATCAAGCGCGAAGGCCGCATGAGCGAGCGCGAAGTCCTCACCAGTCGCCAGATCGACCGGCCCATCCGGCCCATGTTCGCCGAAGGCTTCCAGTGCGAGACGCAGGTCATCGCCTTCGTGCTGTCGGCCGACAGCAGCAACGATCCCGACGTGTTGGGCATCAACGGCGCCTCGGCCGCGCTCACCCTATCCGACATTCCGTTTCTGGGGCCGATTGGCGCGGTGCGCGTCGGTCAGATCGGCGGCCAGTTCATCATCAACCCGACGTACGACGAGATGCGCGAGAGCGTGCTCAACATCATGGTGGTCGGCACCAGCGATGGCATCGTGATGATCGAGTCGGGCGCGAAAGAAGTGACCGAGGAAGTGGTGGTCGACGCGATTGAATTCGGCCACGGCGAAATCAAGAAGATTTGCGCGGCCATCAACGAGCTGCGTTCCAAGGCGGGCAAGAAAAAACGTGAAGTCACGCCGCCGGTGTTCGACCAGAAATATTACGACCAGCTGAAATCGAAAGTCGGCGCGCAGTTGCAGGATGCGCTCGACACCAAGAAACATCCCAAGGCCGAAAGCTACGCGCTGGTCAAAGAACTCAAGACCAAGCTGATGGCCGACATTCCGGAAGACGACGAGGAAGCGCAGGCCAAGCTGAAGCACTATTACGAAGTGCTGCGCGAGCGCATCTTCCGCGAGGAAGTGATCGAGAAAAAACATCGTCCCGATTCGCGCGCCTTCGACGAGATTCGCGAAATCTGGATCGAGGCCGGCATCCTGCCGCGCACCCATGGCAGCGCCATCTTCACGCGCGGCGAAACCCAGGCGCTGGTCACCACCACGCTCGGGACCTCCGACGACATGCAGCGCCTCGAAGGTTTCGAAGGCGAAGCCAAAAAGCGCTTCTTTCTGCACTACAACTTCCCGCCGTTCAGCGTGGGTGAAGTCGCGTTCCTGCGCGGAGCGGGACGCCGGGAGATTGGGCACGGCGCGCTCGCCGAACGGGCTGTGTCGGCCGTGCTGCCCAGCGAAGAGTCGTGGCCGTACGCGATGCGCGTGGTTTCCGACATTCTGGAATCGAACGGATCATCGTCGATGGCGACGGTGTGCGGAGCGTCGCTTTCGCTGATGGATGCCGGCGTGCCGCTGAAGGCTCCCGTGGCGGGAGTGGCCATGGGCCTGGTGAAGGAAGGCGAGCAGTACGCCATCCTCACTGACATCGCGGGCGCGGAAGATCACTACGGCGATATGGACTTCAAAGTCGCCGGAACGAAGGACGGCATCACCGCGCTGCAGATGGATATCAAGGTGGCCGGGATCACGTCGCAGATCATGCGTGAAGCGCTGGCGCAGGCCAAGCGCGGGCGCATGCACATTCTTGGCAAGATGGAAGAAGTGATCACGGCGGCGCGCGAAAAGATTTCTGACTTTGCGCCGCGCTTCTACACCGTGCAGATTCCGGTCGATAAGATTCGCGATCTGATTGGGCCGGGCGGAAAGATGATCCGCTCGATCGTCGAACAGACGGGTGTGAAGATCGACGTGGAAGATTCAGGTCTGGTAAAGGTGGCCTCGAGCGATCAGGCGTCGGCGGCGAAGGCGCTGCAGATTATTGGCGACCTGACGGCGACTCCGGAAGTAGGGAAGACCTATCTCGGGAAAGTCACGCGGCTGGCGGATTTCGGCGCGTTCGTTGAGATCATTCCTGGAACCGAAGGCTTGCTGCACATCAGCGAAGTGGCGGAGCATCGCATTGCCGATGTGCGCGATGAATTGAAAGAAGGCGACCAGGTGCTGGTCAAGGTGCTGGCGGTAGAAGGCAACCGCATCCGGCTGTCGCGCAAGGCGATTCTGAAAGAGCAGCGCGCGAAGATGGGCGGCGGCGGAGGCGGAGGAGTCGAGGGAGGCGGCGCGACCGCAGCGACCGCAGCGGTCGGCGAATCCTCCCCGGCAACGACCGGCACCATGGTGATTGAGGGCGGCGGCGACTTCCCGGACGAAGACGAGCCGAATTTCAATCGCGACTCGCCGGCCGGCGGAGGCGATCGTCCACCGGGCGGAGACCGAGGTGGCGATCGTGGTGGACGCGGCGGTCGCGGCGGCGGTGGTGGTGGTCGTGACCGTGGGCGCGGCGGGCGCGGCGGAGGTCGCCACGGTGGCGGCGGACGCGACCGCGGCGGACGCGGTGGCGGCGGCGGAAGACATTAAACTTTAATTGTAAGGACAAGGGCCACGACGAAAGTCGTGGCTTTTGTCGTTTTTGAGACCTCTAAGAGAATTGACTTTTCGTGAATGCATCCATGCGTGCATCCATTTTCTCGATCATTACTTCGGGCATAATGGCTTTGAAATGAAATCGTCTGAAGGCGGGCTGCTACGGGTTATCGCGGTTTTCAAATTCCTGAAGGCGGGATTGCTGATCGCGCTGGGGGTTGGGCTGTTCAAGGTGCTGCACAAGGACCTCGGGGATGTGCTCCAGCATTGGTGCGAGGCGCTGCGGCTCGATCCAGGAAGCCATTTCGTCAACCAGGCTCTCGACAAGGTTATGCGCGTGAGTCCGGCGCAGGTCAAGAAACTTGGACTCGGAAGTTTTCTTTATGCGGGATTATTTTTGGCGGAAGGGACCGGGCTGTGGCTGCGCAAGCGTTGGGGCGAATGGCTGACCGTTATCATTACGAGTTCGCTGGTGCCGGTGGAAATTTATGAGATGTACCGGCACTTCAGCTTCGTGAAAGTTGGAGTGCTCGTGGTCAATGTGGCGATCGTGATTTATCTGATCTATCACATGCGGCGGGGCGATCGGCCGGGGAAGTGATTTGCTGCCGCAGAGGAAGCGGGATTATTTTTCGTGCCAGCCACCATGAGACCCTAACTGCGGCGCGGGTGGGGGGCGCCGGGGCGGCCGTCCCCACATGAACTTCAACCGGCGGCGGGCGAAGTCGATTCCCGGCAAGGAGCCTTCCGACTGGGGTGGCAACTCCCAATTGACGGGGCGCGGCGGCCATCATAAAATCTTCGGCGCGCCCTCTCCCCGGGGAGGTTACCGGTGTCCCTTCGTCGCCACGGACGCATTTCTGCGCCTGCAGTTATTGCTGTCATTCTTTATTGCGCCAATTTTCTGGCCGCCCAAACCGCCGTAGTGACTTATCACTACGACAACAACCGCACCGGCTGGAACTCTGACGAAACCATTCTCAAGCCGGTGAATGTTTCCAGCCCGTCGTTTGGAATGCTGACTACGATTGCGCTCGACGATCAAGTCGATGCGCAGCCCTTATACGTTCCGAATATCACCATTACCGCGGGCAAGTTTCCCGGCCTCCACAACGTGGTTTACGTCGTCACCGAAAACGACACCGTGTATGCCGTCGACGCGGACCGTGGCCGCATTCTGTTGTCGCAGAACCTGGGAACGCCCGTCGTGTCGCCGCTGGGCTGCAATAACAATGCGCCGAATGTGGGCATCACCTCCACGCCCGTGATCGATCCGGCCAGCAACACGCTGTACCTGATTGCCTACACGCAGGATGAAACGGGCCCGGCTTACCGCGTGCACGCGCTCGATCTCGGCAGCTTGACCGACAAGCTGCCGCCGCAACTCATCTCGGCCTCGCACACGCTCAGCAACGGGACCACCTTCGAATTCGACGCCACTTATCAACGCCAGCGTCCCGCACTGCTCGAGGCCGGCGGCAATATTTACGCCGGTTTTGGCAGCTTCTGCGATTATTCGGCAAGCCGTTCTCGCGGCTGGCTGGTGGGTTGGAATGCGGCGACGCTCGCGCCTTTGCCCAGCAACGAAGTTTTTGACACATTGGCGAGTGATCAAGACAGCCGTTTTCTCGCCTCGATCTGGATGTCCGGCTATGGCCCTTCTACCGATGACGATGGAAATATTTATGTCGTGACCGGCAACTCGGACTACTCGGGCAATACTTACGACGGCGTCAACAGTATTCAGGAAAGCATCATCAAGCTCTCTTCTGATTTGACGACTGTCCTGGACTTATTCACTCCTTCCAATCAATCCACGCTCGACCAGGAGGATTTGGACTTTGGATCAGGAGGCGCGCTCGTTCTCCCCGATCAGCCCGGATTGCTGCCGCACCTGGTTACCGCCGCCGGCAAAGATGGCAACATGTACCTGATGAACGGGGACAATCTGGGAGGCTATTCGCCGGATGGCAATGCGGTTCTCGGCACGTACCCCATTGGCGCGTGCTGGTGCGGCCAGTCTTACTTTCAAGGGCGCGACGGCACCGGGCGGGTGGTCACCAGCGGCGGGGCTCAAGTCAGCGTGTGGAGAGTGGCGACGAATCCCGAGCCCGTGCTCAAGCAAGTCACCACTTCGGCGCGCATTCGGGGAGGCCAGAATCCCGGCTTCTTCACCACGATCTCTTCCAACGGCGAGAACAGCCCGATCATCTGGGCGCTATCGCATCCCAGTTCGCGGCAGTCGGATTCGATCTTTCTCTACGCGTTCAATCCTCAATCTACCGGCAGCATGCCCATACTCTTCCAGGGCGCGGCGGGAAGCTGGCCGAACGTGGAGGGAAATTCAAACCTGGTTCCGCTGGTCGCCAACGGAAAGGTTTACGTCGGCTCCTACCAGCAGTTGGCAATTTTCGGCCTGAAGAAATGAGCTGAGCGGGAGGACTGGAAGCTCCTCCCGCGAAATCGCTAAATGTTCCGGCGCGAGCGTGCCTCTCGGTTGTGGCTCTACGCTTTCACCGTCACCTCGCGCGCTGGCCGTTCGGCTGGAGCGGCGAGTTCGATCGTCGGTTCGGCAAAAAGCGCGCTATAGAGTCCGCCGCCGAGCGCTCCTCCAACCAGCGGGGCTAGCCAGAAAATCCACAACTGTTGCAGCGCCCAGCCGCCGGCAAAGATTGCGGGACCCGTGCTGCGCGCCGGATTCACGGAGGTATTGGTCACCGGTATGCTCACGAGGTGGATCAGGGTCAGACACAGGCCGATGGCGATCGGGGCAAAGCCCTTGGGCGCGCGACGATCGGTCGCGCCCATGATCACGATCAGGAAAAACGCGGTCAACACGGTCTCCGCAACGAAACCCGCCAACAAAGAGAAGCCTCCGGGAGAATGCGCGCCGTAGCCATTGGAGGCGAAACCGGCGTGGACGTCGAACGCGGCGCGGCCGCTCGCAATCACCAACAGAACTCCCGCGGCGGCGATGGCGCCTGCGACCTGCGCGATGACGTAGGGAACGAACTCCGATGGGGGAAAGCGTTTGCCGACCACCAGTCCCAGGCTCACCGCAGGATTCAGGTGGCAGCCGGAAATGTGCCCGAGGGCGAACGCCATGGTCAGAACGGTAAGACCGAACGCCAGAGCGACGCCGGCAAAACCGATACCCAGCGCGGGAAATCCCGCGGCCAAGACCGCCGACCCGCATCCTGCAAACACCAGCCAGAATGTGCCGAAGAATTCCGCGAGCGAACGCTTGCCGAGAGACATGGGAGCCTCCTAATCGGGAACGGTTCGAGTGATGAGGGTTACCGGGCCTGGGTTCCCGACGGTCGGCAGGTTAGCACAACCCGGAAGGAAAGAAAACCGGCCCCGGGTTCATCGGCGCAGATAAAACCCCCGCTGCAAAGCTTGCCGAGGCCGCCGCTCCTCGCCAGTGGTTACGGACGCTTGCCGCGCAAGCGCAGTCACATTGATCGTTCTTTCCTGCGATGCTAGGCTGCGAACAGTGATTTCCTCGGCCATCAGTCCCAGCAAAACCGGCGCAAAGAATTGGCTGCGCTCCGCATCGGCCGAAGTGTGGGCAAAATTCTTGCTGGCTCTGGCAGGACTAGGCCTGGCATTTGCGGCGGCGATCTTTTCGACCGCAACGGCGCAGGCGGGAAGTATCTGGGCCTCGGTCTTTCTGGCATCGCTCGCCCTGCTGATGGCGGCTTTTGTGGGGCTGGTCACGGTGCCGTACCTCGCGCGCCGGGTCGCTCTGGAGCGGTTGCGACAAACGTTTCATTATGACGTGACCCGGGCCGGCATTGTGTATGTGCTGGTCACGGTAGTGATCGGAATTGCCGCGCTGAACACCGGCAACAACCTCCTCTACATTGTGGTCGCAACCATGCTGGCCGCGATCCTGGTTTCCGGCATCGTGTCCGCTTTTGTGCTGCGCGGGCTGGAACTCGACGTCGTACTGCCCGATTACATCTTTGCCGGGCGGGAAGTGCAGGGCCGCATCATTCTGCGCAACCCGCGGCGCTTCCTGCCGTCCTATTCGATTCGGGTCGTGCCCACGCGCCGACACACCAAGGCTCGCAAGCAATGGCGCTGGGAGCGGACTACCTTCGCCTTTCCACTCAACCGCGACCCCCAGAAGCAATGGCTGCGGATGCGCGACTGGCGCGTGCAGCGGGTCACAGTGGCGGCGCCGGCGCCCGGCATCTTCGAAGGGATCGCTTATTTTCCATATATTCCGCCCCGCGCCGCGCTCACCGCAGAACTCGAACTGCGCTTCAATCGCCGTGGGCGCTATCGTGAATCCAGCTTCGGATTGGCGACTCGCTTCCCGTTTGCGTTTCTGACCCGCACCCGCGAAATCTCGCTGGCGCGGGAAATTCTGGTCTATCCTTCCGTCGAGCCCGAGGGCCAACTGCTCGACATACTTCCGCTGGTGCGTGGGGAATGGGAAACTCACGTTCGCGGACGCGGCTCCGATTTGTACCGCATCCGCGAATACATGCCGGAAGATTCGGCGCGCCACGTCGACTGGAAGGCGACCGCAAAATCGGGTTCGCTCAAAGTGCGCGAATTCAGCCGCGAGGATGAGCGCAAGCTTTGCATCGTTTTCGATAATCCGCCCGCCGGCGCAATTTCCGAGGACGCGTACGAGCGCGGCGTGAAGCTGGCCGCATCCCTCGCCTGGCACTTTTCGTCGCAGGATGCCCAAGTCTCGTTCGCCGCGGACGGTCTCGGCCGCGCCTCAGACGTTCACCAATTCTTGGCCCAACTCGCCGTCATAGCCCCAGCAAAGCCCGATGACTGGCAAAACAGTGGACAAGCGATCACTGCCACCCACGATTTTCTGTCGGAAGCCGCGACCGGAAGCCATGGCGAATTCAACCTCATTTTTACGGCACGTCCCCGAGGCAGCTTGCCCACCTCCCTCTGGAACAACTCCTACGTCATTTTTCTGGGGGATGCCGCCGCCGGGGCCTAAAGGGTCGTCCGCTCAAGCCATCCATATGGCACAAAGGTAACGTTACTTTGGGTTACCTGAGTACATTGAACACCTGGCGCAAAACAGTTAACTTCCACTTATATTAGTAACCAAGTTTTCCAGGCCACGGCAGTGGCTGGCTCTTAACGCAAGCTGGTTCAGAGTGGGGAAAACCGGAAGATCTTGCGATGAGCGGAAGCGTCAAACTCCTCTATTACGGTCTCTGGATCGCACACCCCGTGCTCCAGAGCATCATCGCGGTCTGCATGTTCCGGCGGGGGCAGCACCGCACGTTCCGATATTTCTTCGCCTACATCGTCGCCCAAATTCTGACGTTTGCCGTCGTGTTCCCGACGTATCACTACAGTCATGCCGTCGGATTTTACGCATCGTGGATCAGCACGGCCATCAGCGTGGCTTTGGGCTTCAAGGTGATCCACGAGGCGTTTCTCGACGTGTTTCGCCCCTTCCACACGCTGCGCGATCTGGGCACGGTCCTGTTCAAATGGGCTGGGCTGGTGATGCTGCTGGTGGCGGGGGTGGTTTCGGTTTCCACCAGTTCGTCAGATAACATGCCGTGGATCCAGGCGATTCTTACGGCGCAACGCAGCGTGCGCATTATTCAGGTCGGAATGGTTTTGTTCCTGCTGGCTTTCGCTCGCTATTTAGGCGTGAGCCGCCGGCAGCAGAGCTTTGGCATCGCGCTCGGCTTCGGATCCTTTGCCATCATTGAGCTCGCCCTGATTGCCTCTTGGGCGGGCGATCATTTGGGCAACCTGGCCATGAACCTGATTAACATGAGCGCCTACAATATGTCGCTGCTGGTGTGGCTCGGCTACGCGGTGATGAAGAGCCCGGCGCGAGAAGCGAGCAATACGCTGCTCCGTCCGCAGCGCTGGGAGCAGAGTCTTTCCGACATTCAGAATCCCGTGCCCGCCGATTCGCTCATCCCGATGTTTGAGGGCATGGTCGATCGCGCGCTGTCTCGCACGCAGCCCATTCCGCTCGCTCCTTCGGCACCGCCCGCGCAGGCAGCGGCCGCCTCGGCGCGCGGGGGCGTCACTTCCATCAACGCGCCGAACGTTGTGTCGGTTGGACGGCGGATTCCTTCCAAAATCTAATCTCACACCGCAGTTTCCATCGCGATACCCAGCAATTTCGAAGAGCGTGAAGTACGGAGACCTCCAGAAGGAAGGTCCCTGCCCAAAGTGAGCTTCGACCCGCCAGGAAGGCGAAATTCCGGATTTTGTAAATTTCGCAGGCCCAAAAGGGGGAAAAAGTGGCGGTTCCAAGCCCTCGGGTAAAAACCCTATAAAACCTGCAGGAAACCCCGTATTCATGCGGCTTTTCCCGAAAGGGACGGGATCGAAACCAAAGCGAAAGGATTTACGCTCGGCGGAAACGGTAAAGAACTGTTAGGAAAGGGCTTGACTCGTGCCTTATAATTCGTCTCCCGCGCCAAAGAGCCTCATTTTGGGGACAAAACGGCACGGGCAGGAGTCAACCCCATGAAGCAGGCATTCAGGATTTCGGTCCTGATGTTTGGATTAGTGGGCACGTACGTAGCAGCCGCCGTTCCTCAGGTTCCCACCCCGGACGGAGGGCCAATACTTACGTGCCCCGCTCAACAACAACTGGACAACCGATGTGCTGGCGGTAACGGCACGCCATCGATGCTGCGCTAATAGTTAAGCGCACCGAGTGGGTGACCGCAAGGTCACCAAAGTAACCTCTGGTAACTTGGGCCGAACCAAGGGCTCGCAATTTTCGGGCTGACGGACTTCATAGATAACCCGTCAGCCCTCCTTTTTGTCCTTCCTGTTCTCGCGCCCTCACAGGCGTAGTCCGCCCATTTCTTCGGCGCGGCGAGACTGGGCTGCAGCCTCGCTGTGCGCCATCTCCAATTTTTTCGTCACCCACGAACTCTGAAATATCTCGCTCGTGCCGGACCGCGACCGAACGCCTTCCCGCGGTTCGCTTCCACTCCATTGTGACTTAGGTCACCTCCGCGATTACAAAGGGCTCACGCCTGGTCATGGCACCCTCGTACTTTTGACGGATGGCACACTCACCCCTAGCATTAAAAACGCCGGCATGTTGTCTGCCGCGATGGTTGTGGCTTGCGGCGGCACGGCGTGGTTTCGGATTACGCAGGAAGAGATCGATACGCAGGAATCAAATCGCATCGTTCCCCGCTGAGGAAAGGCTTATGGCAAGAGAGCAGAACGGCTTCTCGATGATCGAAATGGCTATCGCCATCGCCGTTTCGCTGATCCTCGTGGCGGTTGCCGATGTCAGCCTGAAACCGGTGTTCCAGCGCCAGCGCGTCGACAACGCTTACAACACGACAATCGGCGCCCTGCGCCGCGCACGCGATCAGGCTGCGGCCGACATGCGCGTGTATCAGGTCACCTTCTCGCCTGCCGTTCCTGGCGTGAACGGCGGCACCATTACCGTCACGCAAGACACGGCTCTGGCTCCGGTGCTGTTCACCGCGACGCTGCCCTACGACGTGACTTTCCACATCGAGCCGGGAATTCCGACGTCGCCCACCGTCGCTCCTACCACCCCCGACGGCTTCGGCACGGGCGGCAGCACGTTTGATTTCGATCAGCCACCCAGCGGCCTCGGCGGCAGCAACACCATCTACTTTTATCCCGATGGCTCGGCCCAGGATAACGGACCGAACGGCGGCAACGTGAACAACGGTGTCGTCTACATGGGCGTCCCCGGCCAGCTTTGGACTTGCCGGGCCGTGAGTCTCTACGGCTACACCGGTCGCATTCGCGGCTGGCGCTTGATCAACGTCGCCGGCCAATGGAAATGGAGTCAACCGTGAGCACAGCTAGCAGCGTCGTGCGCAAATCGAAGCAATCCGGCTTCTCCTTGATCGAAGTCATGATCTCGATGATCATTCTTGCCATCGGGATGCTCTCGGTGCTGGCGGCTCTCGGCATCGCGATGGGCGCCAACCAGACTTCGCAGGAAGACCTGATCGCGCGCCAGCTCGCCTCGGAAGCGATGGAGAGCATCTTCACTGCGCGCAACAATTCGCAGATTCCATTTTCCTCCATCAACAATACGACTTCGGTGCCGCCGGGCATTTTCCTGCCCAACAATCTGGCGCCCCTGTGCGCCGGGCCTGACGGCATTCTGGACACCGTCGATGACGTGGCTTGCCTGACCGCGGCCGGCGCGGTTTGCCCCAATGGCGGTATCGAGTGCCTTACCGAACCGGGCCCCGATGGAGTGCTCGGCACGGCCGATGACGTCGTGGTTTCGCTCGCCAACTACACGCGCAACATCACCATTACCCCGTTGCTGGATGGCAACGGAAACGTGATCCCCACGCTGGTCCAGGTGACCATCACCATCAATTACACCGTCCCCAATCACGGCGGCACCAAGAGTTACGTACTCGACGAATACGTTTCTTCGTATCACTAGGGAGCGAGCTATGCGGAGTGCATTCAAATCGGCGTGCGGCTTCTCGCTGCTGGAACTGATGATTTCGGCTGTGATCGGCATGGTCATGATCGCGGCTGCGGCCGGTGTGTACGGCCGCGCCCTGAAGGCGTCTGTGGTTACTTCGCAGAAGGCCGAATTGCAGCAGGATTTTCGCGCCGCCAGCAACATTCTGCAGCGCGACATCAGCATGGCCGGAGCCGGAGCTCTTGGGCAGCAGGGGCTTTCGAACGGCGCTGTCGGCTTGCCCGTTTCCGCAACTCTGCCTGTCTATCCCTGCAGCGGGTTAACCACCTGTAACTACATCAATGGCGCTCCGGTGGCCTATCCCCGCGTCCTGGGCGCGCCTTACCTCTATTCGATCATTCCCGGCCCGAGCCTCGGCATCACAATCAACGCCGCGGCAGGACCGACTGACATCATCACGGTCAACTCCGCGGACCCCAATCTTTCTTTGAATTGCTACAACGGCACGCTCGACGCCACGGCCACCATCGCGACCTTCCAGTTGCCGGCGGTGTTGCCTGGCACCTGCGTTCTGCCGACGGGAATCGTGACGCCGCAGGCTCTGAACGATGCCTTTGTCGGGCTGCGCGCCGGAGACATGATTTTGTTCGGCACGAACGCGGTCGGCGTCGTTACTGGCGCCGTTACCACCTGCGCGCCGACTGGGGGCAACGTCGCCTGCTACACCGTTAACTTCGCAGGCACCGATCCCGGGCACATCAATCAGCCGGCAGTCGCCGTGGGCTCGCTGAAACCGTACGCAAGCGCTCCGCTGCCTTCGGGCGTGCGTCTTTTGTCCATTACTTATTACCTGGATATTTCACCCAGCGACGGCGTCACGCCGCGCCTGATGCGATTGCAGAGCGGACAGCTACCGGCGCCGGTGGCCGAGAACGTCGCCTTCCTGAAGTTCACCTATGACGTGAATAACAACGGCGTCGTCAGCGCCAACCAGGCGACTCTCCCCGCCGGCACCACCCCGGCGATGATCACCAAGGTCAACATCGCCCACATGAGCATGCGCAGCCAGGACAACGTGTACGGCGGCTACCAGGGTCTCGATCTGCAGACGTCGATTTCCACGCGCAACCTGAGCATGCAGCAGGAGTACCCCATCTCCGGTTCGGCCTATTAAAGATTTGCGGCAGAGAAAAGCTAGCAGCGGTTAAGGAAACAGGAGGAGTACGATGCACAGCGCCAAATTCGGATCACGAGGCTTCACACTCATCGCGTCCCTCTTGCTGATGATGTTGTTGTCCGGCTTCGCCATCGCCCTGCTCATGATGGTCACTACCGAGCAGCGCGTGGGCGGCGCCGACCTCAGCAACAACTACACTTACCGCGCCACCGAAGGCGCCATGGAGAAGATGACCTCGGACGTGGCCAACACGTTCAAGAGCATCCAGGCGCCCACCGCCGCGCAGATTTGCGGCTTGAGCGGCAACTATCCCACGTGGGACCCGACCATGACCTATCCCACGTACAACATCGCTCCGGTCGCCGGTTGCTCCGCCGTGCTCACCTGCTCGTCCACTTCCACCACGTGTGTGTGGGGTCCCGTGCAGGCTGGCCCCGACGCAGGGCTGTATGCGCAGATTATTCCCGTCACGCTCAACGTCACCGCGCAGCGCATGAACTATGTCGAAACCGTGAGTATGACCCGCACCGCTGAAGTCGCGTTGATTCCCGTGTTTCAGTTCGGCGTCTTTTCCGACTCCGACCTGTTTTACGGGCAGAGCCCCAACCTCGGTTTTGCCGGACGCGTGCACACCAATGGCGACTTGTACCTCGGCGTCTCCAACGGCGCCAACCTCGTCTTCGGCGACAAGCTCAGCGCCTTCGGCAACGTCATCCGCCAGCAGATGGATAATGGCTTCCCCGTCGGCGGCGGCTGGGATCAAGGTTCAGTAATGATTCCCACGACCAGCAACGGCTGCTCGGCGCAAATGGCGAATCTGGCCGGGGCCACGCCCAGCGCCACCTGCGTCGACATTGCCACCACCGCGCTCGGCGCCACCAACGGTAGCGTCATCGGCGGCCACGGCTCGGGGCAGAACAATGCCACCTGGCAGAACGTATCCCTCGGAACCTATAACGGTTTCCTGATCGACGGCAACGGCACCCCCGGCGGCACCACCAACGGCCCCAATGGAACCGGCGCCAACGACCTCACGCTGCCCTTCGTCAACGGCACCACCTCCGCGATTGAAATCATTCGCCGCCCGCCGGCTGGAGAGGCTCCGACCTCGCTGTTGGGTGGATCTCGCCTGGCCAACGAAGCCCAGATTCGCGTCCTCTTAAGTGACAAGGAAGCCGACCTGCACATCGCCGGATGGAACGGCGATCCGACGCAGGACGTCGAGCTCGCCAGCATGGTCCCGGTGACTGAGTTCGTGAACACCGCCGGACCTTTCGACACCACAGGCGGCGCGCAGAGCGGAATCACGGTCAACGGCAATACTTACTATTTTGGTGAATCGGCTTGCGGCGCTGGAGCGATCGGCAACAACTGCACCCAGGGCGACACCAATTTCGTCTGGCCGCCGTGGGTCCCCGGAACTGCGACCGCTACGCAGAACCCAACCAAGGCCGAGTGGCCCATCATCAACGGCTGGCTGCTGGTGGAAGTGAAGTGGGCTTCTGACGGCTTGTGGCACGGTGTCACCCGCGAGTGGCTGCACCTCGGCTTCGCCCGCGGCATTCAGGTGCCCACCAATCCGGGCAACACAGCGGCCATGGCATCGAACACCCTCGGCCTCACGGGCAGCAACTTTCTCACCGATCACAAGAACGCCATTCTTTATTTCCAGATGACGGCGGATCGCGGCGGCAACGGAGTTGTGAATGCCACCGACGCGGTAACTTTCAACTCGGTCTACACCGGCGGATCGGTCACCACCAACCCGCTCACGAATTTCGGCCTCAACTCGCAATACAACTGGTACCCGATCAACCTCTACGATGCGCGCGAAGGCGAAGTCTACGACGCCCCGCAAACGCCGGGTTCGTTCAACACTTTTGCCCACACCACCGGCACGCCCAACGGCGTCATGAACGCGGTCGAGCTCGACGTGGGCAACCTGAAGAACTGGTTGTTCGGCACCACCGCCGGCACGGGTACGAACGTGGACTTCCAGACCCAGAACGGCTACATTCTTTACTTCTCCGATCGCCGCGGCATGCAGTACAAGCCTGGCAACCCGAACCTGATCGGCGAGTACGGATTTGAAGATACCGTCAACTTCGTGAACGCGGCCAACCAGTTCCGGCCCAACGGCGCGCTGGAGCCCAACAACTACAACGGCGTCTCTCCGGAAGACGTCAACGGCAACGGCGTGCTCGACAACTACGGCGTGAAGACGGTGGGTGATGCGTTCGGAACCACAACCACCAACGACACCGACACCGCCAACCCGCCGACACCCTACGCTCCCGGCCATCGCATCAACACGTTCACCGTCGGCCGCGCCAACCGCGTTACCGGCGCGCGTCACGTGCTCAAGCTGGTCGACGGCGGGCTGGGCAATTTGCCCACCATGCCTCCGGGCAACGGCACCAACAACTGCTCGCAGACGGCCGCCAATCCGACTGGCTGTGGTGGTTTCACGGTGGCTTCGGAAAACCCGGTTTACATCCAGGGAAACTACAATTCGAACTGTCCGGCTGCTGCAGGTGGCGGCGTGTGCAGCCCGAATAACGTCAACTACGACCCAACCTGGACCAACGTGGCCGCGGCCGAACCGAAACACTCCGCGGCTGCCATCATTGCCGACGCAGTAACGCTGCTTTCCAACAACTGGCAGGACGCCGGCACTACCACCAGTACCACCAACGGCAGCCTGGAGAATCCGGTCAGCCCGCAGGGTGAAGTCGGACCTCCGGCCGCGCAGCCCAACCGCATTGCCGTCACGACTTACTATCGGGTCGCCATCGCGGGCGGCAAAACCATCGCCTTCCTCGACCCGGGCTCAAACCCGACGTTCGCTTTCGGCATGGACGGCGGCGTGCACAACTTCCTGCGCTTCAACGAAGACTGGTTCGGTGTGGCCACGCAGCAGCAGCTTTGGTACAAGGGGTCGCTGGTCAGCCTCTACTGGAACCAGTACGCCACCGGCACCTTCAAGTGCTGCAACCTGGTGTACGCTCCGCCGGATCGTCAGTACACGTTCGATCCGTTGTTCGCGATTCCTCAGAACCTGCCGCCCGGAACGCCGATGTTCCGCAACGTGGACACTCTGAGCTATCGCCAGAACCAGGTCGCGCGGAATAACTAGCAGCACCCGGCCTGAGAGCCGCACGCACGAAAAAAACCGGCAGCCGGATCGACCGCTCAGGTCGCTTCGCTGCCGGTCAATTTTTTTCCGGTCACAAGCAGGTGGCCCGCCGCACCATAACTGCCGGCCTACGAATAGATTCCCGGCGCCTCGTGCCCAAGCTTCTGCACATACTCAACGTAAGAGCCGGGATACACCGTAGGATGGCGGTCCGTGCCGCTCTCGCCGCCCAGTTCCAGCACCCGGGAGCCGAGGCCGCGCAGGAACATGCGGTCATGCGATACGAAAATCATGGTGCCTTCAAAATCTTTTAGAGCGTCGACCAGCATCTCCTTGGTCGCAAGATCCAGGTGATTGGTGGGTTCGTCGAGCACCAGAAAGTTTGGCGGGTTGTAGAGCATGCGCGCGATTGCCAGCCGTGATTTTTCTCCGCCCGAGAGTGCGCGGATTTTCTTATCCACGTCTTCGCCGGAAAACTGGAATGCTCCTGCCAAGTTCCGCAGCGATCCCAGACTATCGTGGGGAAAATCCTGCTGCAACTGCTCGATGACGGTGAGATCCGGATTCAGTACGTCGAGCGATTGCTGCGCAAAGTAGCCCATGTACAGGCTGGCCCCGAGCCGCACGCTCCCAGCATCGGGATGGCTGGCGCCGGCAATCATCTTAAGCAGCGTAGTCTTTCCCGCGCCATTTCGTCCCATGACGGCCCAGCGCTCTCCGCGGCGGATGGTGAGATTGAATCCCTCATAAATCACGCGCGCACCGTAACTCTTGTGAAGATTCTCAAGGACGGCGACTTGCTCGCCGGATCGCGGCGGGATGCGAAAGTCGAACTTTACTACCTCACGTTTTTTTGGCAGTTCGATTTTCTCGATCTTGTCCAAGGCCTTGATGCGGCTCTGCACCTGCGCTGCTTTGGCGGCGTGCGTCCGGAAACGATCGATGAAGCGCTGCTCTTTGGCCAGCATCGACTGCTGCCGGGCAAACGCAGCCTGCTGGTTGGTCTCGCGCACGGCCCGCTCGCGCTCGTAGAAGTCATAGTCGCCGGAATACGTGATAATTTCGCCGCCATCAATCTCAGCGATCTTTGAGACCAGGCGATTCATGAACTCGCGGTCGTGCGATGTCATCAGCAACGCGCCGGGAAATGACTGGAGAAAATGCTCGAGCCAGATGATGGATTCGATGTCGAGGTGGTTCGTGGGCTCGTCCATCAGCAATACATCCGGCATCCCGAGCAGCACGCGCGCCAGAGCTACGCGCATCTTCCATCCGCCGGAGAGAGCGCCAACGTCGCCGTCAATCTGATCGTCCTTGAATCCCAGACCGTGGAGCACTTCACGGGCTTGCGATTCGAGCGCGTAACCGCCCATGTGCTCGTACTCCTCCTGCACATGCCCGAAGCGCTCGAGAATGCGCTCCATCTCATCCCCTTTGCCTGGATCGGACATTTCGTGCTGCAAAGCTTCGAGCTCGTGGTGGAGATCGCCGACCCGACCGCTGCCGGCGATTGCTTCATCCAGCACCGAACGGCCCTGCATGTCCTCGACATCCTGGCGAAAATAGCCGATCGTCAACTTCTTGGGAACTGAGACTGTGCCATCGTCGGGCGTTTCCTCGCCGACCACCATGCGGAATAGCGTTGTCTTGCCCGAGCCGTTAGGGCCGACCAGGCCGACTTTTTCGCCGGGATTCAACTGGAACGAAGCGTCCACGAAGAGCAACTGCTTGCCATACTGCTTATTGATGTTGGAGAAAGAGATCATTTTGAGAAGTCAATTCAAAAGAGGAACTCGCGGCATCGTGCCCGTTCCAGTGTAGCGTGGAGGGAAAATTGCCGGCCAGCGCTGGCGTTGGATTATTGAGGGTTGGCCCGTTACAAGCCGACTTCTCGGTACCATTCCGATGAACTTCCTCGAAGGCGGTTTATGGACTCTGTACAGGCCCAAACGAGGATGATAGGTTGCTTACCTATGAACCACCGTGATTGGCGTCTCAAGGGATTGCTCTTTTTCGCGTTGGCAACGATTTCGTCGCCAACGTGTCAATCGCAGTCTCTTCCACTCGTGAATGGCGACCGCGTCATCGCGCACTTGAAGGCGATGCGCGAGATTGGGAAAGATCCTGCTGGCGGTATCAGCCGTGTTGCCTACAGCGATGCCGACCGCCAAGGCAGAGAGTACGTGATTGGCTTGATGCGAGCCGCGGGGCTTACCACGAGTATCGACTCAGCAGGCAACATATCCGGCCATCTGTCGGGAACTGACGCTACTCTGCCGGCGCTGATCATCGGCTCCCATGTTGACTCGGTACCGCAAGGGGGGAATTACGATGGAATCGTGGGTTCCCTTGGCGCAATCGAAGTTGCACAGACTTTGATTGAGGGCCACATCGCACTGCGTCACCCTCTGGAAGTCGTCATTTTCCAGAATGAGGAAGGCGGGTTGAAGGGGAGCCGTGCGATCTCGGGCGAATTGCACGAAGAAGAACTGACTCAAAGTACGAGCAGCGGTAAGAGTGTTGGTGAAGGCATTGCGTTCCTTGGCGGTGATCCAGCTCATTTGGCCAATGCCCGACGCAAGTCCGCAGATATATTTGCCTACCTCGAATTGCACATCCAGCAGGGCGGCAGCCTGAGCAGGGAAAAGATCAATATCGGGGTCGTGGAGGGAATTGTCGGAAGAAGCTCCTGGGACGTGACGATCGAGGGGACGGCGAATCACGCAGGCACGACTCCGATGAACGAGCGGCACGACGCCCTGCTGGCGGCGGCGAAATTCATTGAAGCGGTGAATCGGGAGGTGACCAGCATCCCGGGCGAGCAGGTGGGCACCGTCGGCCGGATCCAAGCAATCCCCGGTGCCTACAACGTAGTGCCCGGAAAAGTAATTCTTGGCCTGGAGTTGCGAGACCTGGACGAGGGACGCATCAAGATGGTGTTCGATAAGGTCCGTGAGGACGCGGATCAGATCGCACGGGATAGCGGGACGAAATTCCGTTTCCAGCAGATTGGTGCCGACCGCCCAGCCCTGACCGATCCGCGCTTGCGGAAGGTCATTGCAGATTCAGCAAGCCGGTTAGGCCTAACCACGAAATTGGTACGCAGTGGGGCCACTCACGATGCCGGAAGCATGAGCCACTTGGCTCCGAGCGGAATGGTATTTGTGCCAAGCGTCGGGGGAATCAGCCATGCTCCGCAAGAATTCACCGAGCCGCAGGATGTTGTCAATGGCGTGAACGTGCTCCTTCGATCGGTGCTTCAGCTCGATTCGCAAAAGCTTTGATCCGATCCATTCCTATACCCAATAGCGAGCTCGCCTGCCTTCTTCCGCGAACTGTGCAGAAGTCGGCTTCTGGGTAGTTTGCGTGTGCACGCTGAGGCCAGCGGCGATTAAAACAGTTGGCGACTGGGCGTTCAGCTATCGCCGCTTCTGGGAAGAGAGCTTCGACAAACTGGAAGTCGTTGTAAATCGAATGAAGCAAAGATCGAATGAAGAAAGATCAAATGAAGAAAGATCAAATGAAGAAAGATCAAATGAAGAAAGAGGAGGCCGCCTCAACTCTTCCTATTTCAATTGCGGGAAAAAATTGATTTGTACCGATCCCAGTAGGCGTACCCCAAGTAAGCGGTCAGCACAAACACAATCGCACCGATCCATAAGAATGAGGGCATCAGCCTGGCGTTGACGACAACAATTCCTACAACGTCGGGAGCAAGGAATAATGTTGCCAGCGCCGGGAAGATGCCAACCACCAGCATGAACCCTGCGACGATCTCCGTCACCTTCACCATCTGGAAAATGCCGGAAGCCCAAAATACTTGCGTGAAGGCGACCATCTGCGGCGGCACGCCCTGCGTGGATTTTCCCATCATCAGCCCGCTAACCCCGCTTGCGAGCATGGTCAGGCCGAGCAAAATTCGGATCGTAATCACCAAGTAACGGTTGCGAAAATTCATAACCCCTCACACCATCGAAGTCCGGGCAATTCTTCGCCCGAGAATTGAGAAGCAAAGCCTCCTGCCCATGGAACCAATTTCCAGATGATTTGAACAGCCACACTATTGCGGATGAATCAACGCACAGCTGTACCTCTCATCTTGTGCATCCGGCTAGCCGAACAGCGCCTGCATGGTGTGCGCCCAGGTCGCGCTGCCAAGCAGGACTACTCGCACCACGACGCCCAGCACGAACAGCGCCAGGCCCCACCAGTACACCGGGTGGACGCGCCCGCGAGACCAGCGGTCGTACACAGCGCCGGCTATGGGGAACAGCAGCGCGAGCGCGTAGGAGGCCAGTGCGCCCACGGCCAGGACGCCGGGCCAGCGCACCAGCGCGGCCGGCATCAGGCAGACGGAGGCCATGATCATCAGCCGCTTGTGCTTGTCCTTGTGGTTGCGCCATAGGACGGCGCCGAGGAAGAAGATTCCGAAGGTCGTGATGTCGCCGAATGGGATGGCGATAAAGTTCCACGGTTTGGCGCCCGGAGGGACCGCGCCGAGCCTCGCCGCTTCCACCGCGGTGCGGCCGCCGACTACGATCATTGCCGCCGCCAGAGCCGCCCCGAAATAGCCGAGCTTGCGATGCACTTTCACGCGGTGCGTCGCGATCAAGGTGGTCTGCACGATGAACAGCGCCAGCCACGACATGAACAACAGCGCGTGCAGGTGCACGGTCGCGTTCGGAACGCGGCCGGTGATGGTGGTGGCATGCCCGGAGATCAGGCCGAGGAAGTACGTCCGCGAGAAGCCGACCAGAGCGGTGAACAACATCGCGATGGCGATGCCGGTGTAGAACGTGCGGTCGCGGGCCGCGGGGGAGACGAGCGGAAGGGGATAAGCCGCGTTAGCCATGGTTCGGCCAACGATATTAGCACGGCTCGGCGTCGTCCTCCAGCTTCGGCCACGCAGCCTGAAGTGCAAAGCAAAGTGCAGAGAAAAGTGCAGAGAAAAGTGCAGAGAAATCCGCCCGCCTCGGCCGGGCTGGCAGAACTCACCGAGAAGATATAATTTCCGCGTGCGACAACCTATGCGGCATGTACCGGCTCTTCGCCTTTCCAAAGCGGTCCTGGTTTTTGCAATCGCACTTTTCTACACGATTCTGGTCCTGAACAACATCACGGACTACGGTTCCAACTATGAGTTTGTCCGCCACGTCCTCATGATGGACTCAACCTTCCCGGGCAATCACCTCATGTGGCGCGCCTTCAGTTCGCCGCTGGTGCATACGGTCTTCTACATCGGCATCATCGCTTGGGAATCAATCACTATGCTTCTATGCTGGTGGGCTGGGGTTTGGTTGCTGAAATCGTATCGCGCGGATCGGCCACAATTCGCCGCTGCGCTGGATATTGCCGTGATCGCGCTGACCACGAGCCTGCTGATGTGGTTGCTGGCATTCCTCGATATCGGGGGCGAATGGTTTTTGATGTGGCAGTCGAAAATGTGGAATGGCCAGGAAGAGGCATTCCGAATGTTTGCCATTGTCGGTGTGGTGTTTTTGATTGTGGTGCAACGCGAGCCAAGTCCCGATTAGATTCCAACTTGCCCGCCACTCGACCAGAATCCCGAAACAAACGACGAATCCATCTCCCCGCTTCCTCGTTTACACTCTTCTAGCAATGGGAAAACAGACACGTTTTCACATGCTTCCTGAGGACTGTCGCCGGTTCGTGCTTTTCTTGCAGGAGCGTGATCCGGTGATAGTCACAGAATGGCACTCCTCAGAGCTTGCCGAGATTCAAGAAGTAAACCGTCCTTGGGAAAGAGGGGGGCATTATTGTTTGTGGAATCAGGCGATCCTCCCTGGGTTGACACGGAAACCTACCGGGAAATATTTCAATATCGACTTCTCGGCACCCGTTATTCAATTCAACTATGAATCTCCTATGCTTGAATCTTGGAACGGTCAACCAGCACTTACGCAGGGTAGGATCTGGGCCAGTTTCGAAACCGAGAACAAAGGTTTTGAGAAGTGGTACAACGCTGTCGTGCGATGGATTCGCAAGAACTTTATTCGAGACCTCGCGGTGGGACATGATAGGGATTCGATCGGTCCTGCGGCGTACGAATGGTTCAGATCCGGCGGCTTGCTCCTTCCCAATTTTCGACCTCCGCTGACCGAGGATTGGTTGGCTTGGGCTAGCGTTCAGAATCAGCATCGAACCGATCTGATGCGCAGCCAAGCTCGATTGGAAAGACTACGAGATGCGTAAGGGTTTTACAAGAAAACCACAACCGGACGCCCCCGCGACGCCGGTCAAGAACTACATCACGCCGAGCGGCCTCGAGCGCCTCAAAGATGAGCACCGGTTTCTGCTCACCAGGGAACGCCCGGCCGTGACGGAGGTGGTGGCGTGGGCCGGCGGCAACGGCGATCGCAGTGAAAACGCCGACTATCAGTACGGCAAGCGGCGGCTGCGGCAGATCGATGGGCGGATTCGCTTTCTCACCAAGCGCATCGAAGCCGCGGAAGTTGTGGATCCGGAGACTCCGCGAGCCGGGCAGGCCGCGAAACGAGCATTCTTCGGAGCGACCGTGCGCTATGCCAATGCCGCGGGAGCGGAGCGAGTGGTGAGCATCGTGGGCAGCGACGAAATCGATCTCGAGCGCAACCACATCAGTTGGGTGTCACCGCTGGGGCGCGCGTTAATGAAGTCGGCAGCGGGTGACAGCGTAGTCCTGCAATTGCCGGGCGGTACGGAACACCTCACCGTATTAGATGTTCGGTACGAGCGCATCTCTGTGGAACCGTTCCGTGAACCAGTTGGATCCGAGGCCTCGACGAAGCGAGTCATTCGCCGACGCTAATCCACGTGACGAAGAAACAGCGAATTGGCTTATCTGCAACGGGGTGCGGGGCCGCACTCACAAGCGGGCCGCTTCATGCAAAATGACAACGGACTGTGGAAATCCGCTGAAACTGACACACTTGCTTACACAGTTGCACATTCGTCATTTTGATGAAGGGGGGGATGACCATAAAGATGTCATAAAATCAGTCATTTATGGACACCGCCGGGATGGCGAAATTGGCAGACGCAGCGGACTTAAAATCCGCAGGGGCCAAAAGCCCTGTGGGGGTTCGATTCCCCCTCCCGGCACCACTTATCTGGTCACGGTCAATTCTTCAAGCAGCGGCCAACGGTGCGAGAAGTGGCCGCAGCCTACTGGGCCTCCGAACAGAGCCTAAACACCGCGCGGATCTCTGCCTGCACGGCTCAAAGCGAACTCCGTTTCCCGTGAGTTCAAACATTGGCGTCCCAGTAAAGAAAACGCAGTCTTGATTTCTTTCCAAAGTACTCGCAAACTCGGGCAGAAAAAATCCTTAAAAAGTTTCACCTTCCCTTAACACAACCAGATGTAATTTTCTTGAAAACCGCTGGGGGGGATTGATATAAGGGCAGGCTCGCCTCAAGGAGGAGCCCCTGTGAAATCCACGCGCCCCGCGATGACTGGCCCTTTTTCGAACTCCATTTTCTCCCGCTTCCTGTTCTTGTTCCTCGCCGCATTCCTCACACTTCAGCCTGCCTCGGGTCAGCAAACCCTGGGCGCACTGAACGGAGAGGTCCAGGACCCGAGCGGCGCCGTGGTGCAGGGGGCCAGCGTAAAGGCGCGCGCCGTGGCGACGAACCTGGTGGTGAATGCCACCAGTAAATCCGATGGATCGTTCAGCATTCGCGACTTGCCCATCGGAACCTACGAAGTGACGTTCGCGAAAGAAGGATTCAAGACGGCTGTCTATCCCAACATCATTGTGCAAGGCAACCTCACAGCGACGGTGAACGCGAAGCTGAGTCCCGGTCAAGTTTCTTCCACGATCACGGTGGAAGCGACGCCGCTGCTGAACGAGACCGATACGGCGAATGGCTACACCATGGGCGCCCAGCAAATTGAAGAAGTGCCGCTCGGAACCGGGAGCTTTACGCAGCTGGCGATCATGGCGCCCGGCGTCAGCGCAGATTTTCTTTCGGGTTCGGGTTCGAACGAAGGACTGGGCAATCAGGGAATCATTTCGAACGGGCAGCGAGACACGAGTAATCAGTTCACCTTCAATGGCGTGAATGCCAATAACCTGTTCAATGGAAATTCCACCAGCAACATTGCCGACAGCCGTTTTACCTTGAACACCGGGGAAATCTTCGGCACCAGCGGGCAGGTGCAGACGAACAGCTCCGTATTTGACGCCATCGGGCAAGCGCTACCGACTCCGCCAGTGGAGACGATTCAAGAAGTCCACGTCACAACCTCGATGTATGACGCATCGATGGGAGCAGCGAGCGGGGCGCACATTGAGACCACGACAAAGTCGGGAACGAACCGATTGCACGGCCAGGCGTATGAATATTTCCAAAACAATGCCTTTGACGCCGAACCGACTTTTTTGGCGCCGAACCCATTTTTTAAAGGAGCTCCGCCGCTACATCGCAACGTGTTTGGCGTCACATTGGGCGGACCGATTAAACGGGACAAAATATTTTTCTTCGGGTCTTATCAGGGGCAGCGCGTCAGCGACGCGCTGAGCGGCGCTTTCAACGGAGTGCCGACGCTTCCCGGATTGACTGACAGCAACCGCTCCGACGTCGCCTCTCTGGTGAACCTGGTAAATACTGATGATGGCTGCTCGAGCGGTTTTCCCAAATGTGTTACCGCAAGCCAAGTGGATCCCGTGGCGGTCGCGCTGCTGCAAGCCAAAACGTCAGATGGAAAATTCATCATTCCATCCGAGAATGCGACCACGCCGGAGAGCGGCAACCAGGCGTTCAATTCGTTCGTGACGGGTCCGCCAAGTCAATTCAACGCCGACCAGATCAACGCCAACATCGACTACAACGTCAGCGAGAAAAACCGCCTGGCGGCGAAATATTACTTCCAGAACGATCCGACAAAAATTCCGTTCGCGGTGAGCGGCGTGAACGGATTTCCGCAGACGATGCAGGCCGGCAGCCAATTGTTCTCTCTGGATAACACGACCGTGTTGTCTCCCAACGCAACCTGGGAGAATCGCTATGGATTCATTCGCATGATCGCGAATGCGACGACAGCGCAGTCGCTGACTCCGTCCGACATCGGCTTGAGTCTGCTGGGACTGACGCGCTTCCCCGGAATTACGATTGATAATGCGGACCTGGGAGCTGCGGTGGCGCTTAGCGCGGGCGGCGGGGTGGTCACCCCGTTTCACGGAAATAAAATGGGGATTGGGCCTTCGACAAACTTTGCCAACGCGGGAATTTTTCAGAACCAGCATGAAGGGTCTTCGATTTTCCACTGGGTCCGGGGAAAGCATTCCATGGCATTTGGCGGCATCTTCGATTACGCGCAGTTAAACGTGGAGAATCGGGAAAATCAGGTTGCGAATTTCACGTTCAACGATTTCGCCGACTTCTTAACTGGAACCCTGGCCTCGGACCACAGCAGCGGCCTGCTCCTCAACGGAGAAACCAACCGGCATTTCCGCTCACGGTCCGCGGGCCTGTTTGCGCAGGATGATTGGAAGATTCGACCGAACTTGACGATTAACGCGGGCGTCCGCTGGGACTGGGATGGACCGCTCTACGAAAAAGACGGCTTACTCACGAATTTTTATCCTTCCGACTACCAGTTCACCGCTTATCCGGCAAATTGCTCGCCCAGCGGCGGTCCCCCTCCGCAGTGTGATTCGTTTGGCACTCTGGCCAACGGCGAGCCGGCCATCGGCCTTGTCGTGGCAGGGAACAACAAAGCTTTCGGCTTCAAGGGCGTCAGCGATTCCACGTTGACAGGCCGTCAATGGATGTTTGTACCGCGCATTGGTTTTGCCTGGAGCCCATCGTTTGTCAAGAATTTCGTCATTCGCGGCGGCTTCGGCATGTTCGCCGATCGCGGAGAATACTTCAGCGAACTCTCGGCCAGCGCCGGCCTGGGCATCAGCGGACCCTTCAGCGTGACGACACAGCAACCCTTCACCGTGCCGGTGCTTGCATCGTGCAATACACCTACGGGAACAGGATGCCTGACCGCCGCGCCTTTCGGCACGGCTCCGTTGGCCCCGCCGCCAACCACGCTGGCCGGCGTCGCCAGCCTGGTCTACAACCTTTCGCAATTGAGCGGATGCCCGGAGCCCGTAACGCCCACCTGTACCCCCTCCGGAGCGGACAACCCTCTCGCGTTTCTGTTCGGAGGTTACGATCCCGCCAACAAACTGCCCTACTCGGAAAACTGGAGCCTCGATTTCCAGTGGCAGCCTAAAAACAATCTTGTGATCACTCTGGCTTACATCGGAAACCACGGCGTTCACGAACCCATTCCTGTTCCTTTCAACGAGCCGGGCATCGCCACGACCACCAATCCGATCCATGGCCAGACGTACTCCTATGGCTTCCAGGCTTCCGACGCGAATTTCAATCCGCTGGTCGTCGAACAGGTGCAGACGACGATTTCGGAGTTTCCCAACTCCGACGGAAATACCGCGCTGCGCACTCCTTACGTCGGTTTCAATCCGAACGCCGACTTTTGGAAGGCCGAGGGCATATCGACCTATCACGCTCTGCAATTGCAGGTGAACAAGCGCATGTCCCACGGGCTGATGATCAACGCCTCCTACACGTATTCGCACTCCCTCGACGAAGGCAGCGGCCTCGGATCCGGCCTGTTTTTTAACGGCAATGATCCAAACAATCCCAGAAGCGCTTACGGTTCCTCGGACTTTGACCGGACCCATGTATTGACGATCAGCTACGTGTATCAGCTCCCAACCCGGAAGACTTCTTCGTCATTCGCCAATCACGTGATCAACGGGTGGGGAGTGCAAGGCATCACGGTAGCGCAAAGCGGCCAGCCTTTCAGCATCATCGATTATTCAGGCACGGCGGCCAGCATCTTCTTCGCGGCCGATGACAATATCACGAACCCGATTCTCCCCCTCGCTCCCGGCGTCTCTCCCAAGCAAGCGACGCAGGGTGGGACTGACAACTCCTTCCCGTCCTCCAGCCCTCTGGCCGGAGTGCGCGTGCCTTACATAAATCCCAACGATTTCTACATCCCGTTTATTCCACCGGGACAGGACGGCGTTCCTCCCGCCAACAGCCTGACCACCGCCGGCACTACAGCCACGGACAATCTCGAAACCAGTTACGGGCCGAACGGGCGAAATCTTTTCCGAGCGCCTTTCCAGACACGGTTCGACTTCTCGGTGTTCAAGACGTTCAAGATTGGGGAGCGCGTGTCGGCGAAATTCCAGGCCGATGCATTCAATGTTTTCAATCATCCAAGCTTCGATGCGCCGCTCAACAGTTTCGCGCTGAACGGCTGCTTCAGCCCATTTCCTTGCTTTCCAAATCCCTCGCAAACTCTGACCGCCAGTAATCCGAATACCTCGAATTATGGAGTGATTCAGCAGACCGTGGGCAGCAACCGTTTTCTGCAGCTCTCGCTTCATCTTGCCTTTTGATGAAAACCTACACGCTTCATCGCGCGCAGGTGGTGCCGCGGCGGGTGGAAGAGGTATTTGAGTTTTTTTCCCACGCGGGCAATCTGCAAGCTTTGACGCCTCCCTGGCTTGACTTCCGCATGGTGAACGCACCTGGGGAATTGCAGGCGGGCTCGCTCATCCGGTACCAGCTGCGCATTCACATGCTTCCCATCCGCTGGACCAGCGAGATCACGGCCTGGCAGCCGCCGCACCGCTTCGTCGATGTGCAACTGTCGGGGCCCTACACGCTTTGGCACCATGAGCACAAATTTTCCCCCGATCCGAGAGGCACGATAGTGGAAGACACGGTGCAATACGCTCTCCCGCTCGGGATTTTGGGACAGATCGGCCACTGGGGATTGGTGCGGCGCGATCTAAAAAATGTGTTCGACTATCGCGCCGCAAAGATGCGCGAACTTTTCGGAGAATGAGACAGCGAGGTAGAAAAGTTCAACCGGGGAAGGGAAGTCGCAAGCGGAGAAAACACGACTGATAGCTTTCGCGGGAGCGAGAGCGCGACGGCGTCCCTGGGCAGAATTTGTGACAAAAGAAAACAGCCGGGAAAGTATGGTGGAGGCGGCGGGAGTCGAACCCGCGTCCGAAAATGTTACTGGTCAGGAGACTACATGCTTATTCGCGTTCATGCCCCAGGCGTTTGTCGCCATTGCTGGCGAGTCCCCCAGGACGTTCGCGGCTGCGCGCTCAGAACGGACAAGAAACGCTAGCCGCTAGCCTGTGATCTTAGCTTCTCCGCCCAGACGTAGCGGAAAAGAGCAGCCCTCTGTGTGACGCTCGCTCACCGCCCAAGGGCGAAGCGGTGGAGAGCGGCTGCCTAATTAATTAGGCTGCGTATGCCATTTGTTGATTGGCAATTATCATTTTGCACGCGATCACGGGTGTGTGCACCCCGGCATGCCTCCTGGCCGCAAGCATCTCCGTCGAAGCCGTGACGCCCCCACTAGTGGGAATGGCCGTAAAAAGAACTCCTTCCAGACTAGGATTTCGTGGAATGGAAGTCAATCATTGGATGCGCTGGGACGAGTCTTCGGTGCAGGTGGAAGGCCGGTGCGGTTGGGTGGAAAGCGGCCCCATTTGAATGCGATTTCTCCGCCACATTCAACTGTAGAATGGCAGCAGTGCACCGCCATCTGGGGTTCAGAAATTGCAAAGCCACGCGAGCCGAGGCCGGCATGCGCCTGTTCACGGCGTTGTTTTGCTTGCTGGTCGTAGTCTGCGCGGCTGGTTCTGATCTTCCAAATTCTCCGCAGCCAGGCGCCACGCCGGAGAAGCTGCCCGAGCCCATCCAGTTGGTCCGCGCGGCGGTGGACCAGGAGGTGAAAGCCGCCGGCAACAGCTCGCACCGGCACATGTTCCATTCCCGCAAAGAAACGCCCCAGGGATCGCAAACAAGAATTTACGTGGAGACGCGAGAGGCGATGGCGGGCATGACCATCGCCTACAACGACCGGCCGCTTACGCCGGATCAGCAGCGCGGAGAAGAGAATCGGCTGGATGGATTGGTGGCGAATCCCGAGCAACTGCGACACAAGCATTCGGTGGAGCAGGAAAATGCCGACCGCACGCTGCGCATCGTGAAAGCGCTACCCGAAGCGTTCCTCTACGATTACGACGGCGGCAGCCCGCCCGAAGCGGGGAAGAACGGCGACCGCATGGTTCGCCTGAATTTCCGCCCCAATCCTGCTTATCAGCCGCCTTCGCACGTCGAGCAAGTTCTGGAAGGCATGCGCGGCACTCTCATCCTGGATGCGACCGCCAACCGCATTGCGAGAATCGACGGCACGCTTTTCAAGGACGTTTCTTTTGGCTGGGGAATTCTTGGGCACCTCGATAAGGGCGGACACTTCCTGGTGGAACAAATGCCGGTCGACGACCGCGGGTGGGAAATTTCGCGGATGACGCTGAACTTCACGGGCAAGATTCTGCTGGTGAAGTCGATTGCGTTCAAGTCTGACGAAGTTTTGAGCGATTTTCACCGCGTGCCCGATGACACCAGCTTCGCGGACGGAGTGAAGATGCTGAAGGCTGAGCGCAGGAAATCGGAACAGGACTCGACCACGCCTGCCGCCAGCCGCTCTCACTAGAATGTTGCAAAGACCGTTATTATTTCGCTCGAATCGTTTCCTTGCGTACTGTCAGCTTTTCGATGAGATCTTCCTTCACCCGATAACCGGTTCCAGGCTCGCTGCTGATGGCGATCACGCCTTGCGGGGAAACCCGGACCTCGGGATCGATGATGTCTTCCTTCCAATATCTTTTAGAAGCCGAGACATCGCCGGGAAGGGAAAAGTTCTCCAGCGTCGATAGCGCGATATTGTGCGCGCGGCCGATGCCTGACTCGAGCATGCCGCCGCACCAGACAGGAATTTTATGATCCCGACAGATGTTGTGCACTTTGATGGCCTCGCTGAGCCCGCCCACACGGCCGACCTTGATGTTGATGATGCGGCATGCGCCGAGGTCCAGCGCAACCGCGGCGGCGCGCGCGCTTACGATCGATTCGTCCAGGCAGATCGCCGTGCGCACCTCGCGCTGCAGGCGGGCGTGATAGAAAATGTCGTCATGCCACAGCGGCTGCTCGATCATGAGCAGATTGAACTGGTCGAAACTGCGCAGGTGTTCCGTTTGATTGAGCGTGTACGCTGAATTCGCGTCGCAGCTCAACGTGATCTCGGACCAGCGCGAGCGAATTTTTTCGAGCACGTTCACGTCCCATCCCGGCTTGACCTTGATCTTGATACGGCGATAGCCTGCAGCCAATTCAGTCCGGATTTTCTCGAGAAGCTGTTCCACCGAGTCCTGGATTCCGATCGAGACTCCGCAAGCAATTTCTCGCCGCGTGCCGCCGAGCAGTTGCCAGAGCGGTTGCCCTTTTTGTTTTGCTTCCGCGTCCCAGAGCGCGTTCTCAAGCGCGGCTTTGGCCATGGCGTGGCCGCGGACGCGCGAATATAGCGCCGCGCAATCGCGCGCCGCATTCAGTTTCTGGCCAACGACCGCGGGTGCAAGATAGCGAGCCGTTACGTCCCAGGCGCCGTCTGTCCACTCGCTGCTGTAGAAGGGATCTTCGCCGGCGACGCACTCCCCCCAGCCGTCCGCGCCTTCGCAATGTGCCGTGATCAATAGAATCCTGCGGCTGGTCGTGCGCCCGAAGCTGGTTTCAAAAAAGTGCACGAGCGGCATGCCGATCTCGCGCAACGTGATGGCTTCAATTTTCATGGTCAGGTTTGGTTCATCCCGCGCCGAATCGGCGCCACGCTCGTTTTCCCTCTGTCTTTGTGGCAAACGCTCACTCGCTCGCCGCGTAGGACCAATTCTCATCCCAGCGCCCCAGTTGGAACGAACCTTCGCCGCTTTGGTCGCGAGCGTATCCCAGCACCGCGAGGCCGTTGGCGAATGAGCGCAGAAACTTCTCGCGATTGCTCTCCTGCACTTGCTGCGCCTGGCCGCGTGTTTCAGCCGAGGCCTTCCACTCGTAAATTTGCGCGGGGACGTGAATGGAACAATCGAGATTGAACGGCGGATGGCTGCCGCCAGCGAGCAAAGCTTCCACACGTCTCGACTTCAGCCACCATTCCGCAATCAGCCGATCGCTGGGCAGGCCGCCCTGCAGCGGCGACGACGTGATCCCGTACTGGTTAATGTTGTAGCGCCGCGAAATCGCCCCGAGCTTTTCAATATTCAGGTACGCGTTCTTGATTTCGAGCGGATCGAAGGTCCACTCGATCAGCTCGATTCCCCGCGCCAGCGCATCTTCGCGCTGCAGCAGCTTGAGCCGCCGGCCCAGCCCGCCATTGCGAAATTCCTTGCGCACCGCCAGCATGTGCGAGTGCAGGTAAATGTGCCCCGACCGCGTCCCCGGAACCGAGAGCGCAAAGCCCACCATCTCCGCGCCGTCGAAGGCGCCCAGCACCTGTCCGCCTACCTTGTCGGCGACGACGAACATACGCAAAGGCACGAGCTCGGCGTCGGAAAAGTTCCACACTTCTTTCTGCAGCGCAACGCAAGCGCGAAACTCCCCCAACCCGCGGCAGGGGCGGGTGACAATGGGCTCCGCGCTCAAGCCCGGTTCTCCTGCCGCTTGGCCTGTTGCCAGAGTGATTCCAGATCGTCCATGGAAGCCGACTCGACGGTTGCTCCCCGTTCCTGCAGGCGCTCCTCCATCCACTGGAAGCGGCGCCGGAATTTGCGATTGGTTTTGCGCAGCGCACTCTCAGGATCGACCTCGAGATATCGTGCCATGTTCACCAGTACGAAAAGCAGGTCGCCGACTTCTTCTTCCAGTCTTTGGTGCAAATCTGCGGGTATTGCCTGCCGCCCGGAGCTGGCGACGCCGCGGGCCTGCGGCCGCGGGCCCGGAGCAGGGAACTCGTGCAGGTTCTGCCGCAGCTCGCGCGTTTCTTCTTCCAGCTTGTCGAACAAGCCTTCGATGTTCGGCCAGTCGAATCCAACTTGCGCCGCGCGCGAGCTTAACTTGTGAGCCTCCAAGAGCGACGGCATCGCGGTCGAGATTCCGGCGAGAATGGACCGTGGCTCATCTTTCTGCTTGCTCGATGCCTCGCTTGCCTCCCGTTTCCTCCGCTCTTCCACCTTCAGCGCTTCCCAGTTACGCTTCACTTCCGCCGCGGTATCGGCCCTGGTGTCGCCGAAAACATGGGGATGACGATCGACCAGCTTTTGCGCAAGGCGGTCGAGCACGTCGTCAATCGAAAACGATCCCTCCTCCTTCGCCATTTCGGAGTAAAACAGGATCTGCAGCAGCAGGTCGCCGAGTTCGCCGGGAAGCTCCCGCCAGTCGCGATTGTCGATCGCCTCCAGCACTTCATAGGTCTCTTCCAGCGTGTAGGGCTTGATCGTGTCGAAGGTTTGCTCGCGATCCCACGGGCACCCTCCCGGCGCCCGCAGCCGCTCCATGATTTCCACCGCTCGTTCGAAACGTTCTCCTGTAGAGGCCATGTGGCAACCACTGTAAATGACGGGTCGCAAAACGGGCAACGCGCCCCGAAATCGCTTCCGCGATTCGCGATCAACCGCGCCCGCGTCTCCGGCATCGAACCGCTATCAAGCAATTAAAGGGAGGAGTAAATGGCAAATCATCTTCAGGGAAAGACTGTAGCGATCCTGGCGACGAATGGATTCGAACAATCGGAACTCACCGAGCCGAAGAAAGCGCTGGAGCAGGCCGGCGCGAAAACCGAAGTGGTCTCGCCGGAAAGCGGCAAGATCAAGGGATGGAATAAAAAGGATTGGGGCGAAGAAGTCGCGGTCGACAAGCCGCTCAAATCAGCCGATCCTTCGACGTATGACGCGCTGCTGTTGCCGGGCGGGGTGATGAATCCCGACCAGCTTCGTATGAATCCGGATGCCGTGCGCTTCGCCAAAGCGTTCCTGGATCACGGCAAGCCGGTGGCGGCGATCTGCCACGGACCGTGGATGCTGGTGGAAACGGGCGCGGCGCGCGGCCGCACCATTACTTCATGGCCTTCTTTGAAGACCGACGTGCAAAACGCCGGTGGCACGTGGGTTGACCAGGAAGTGGTGAACAGCAATGGTGTCGTGACCAGCCGCAAGCCCGACGACATTCCCGCCTTTAACCGCGAGATGATCGAACTTTTCTCTCAAGGCGCGGGGCAGAAAACCGAGCGCAAGGCGGCGTAGGATCGACTCGGCTTCATCGTGAGATTTTCCGACCCGGCGCTACCGCGCCGGGTCTTTTTTTCGCCCACAAATGTCTGCTCGGCACGGGCGATGTCAACATCTGATATGGCAGCGCCGCGTTCTTTCGAGTGAGGCGTCATGGTACCGAAGTCACCTTCTCTCAAGGCCCAAAGCAGGTGAAACTGTAAGGAGGCGCGGCCTCTTTTGCGCCTCAGGAAAGACTTTCCGTGTAACCCGTAAGTGCCTGCAAAACATGGCGTTATCGGTAAATCCTCGCCCTTCGGTCGACGGCCACCGCTACCACGTTGTGGTCGTGGGAGGCGGCATTAATGGAGTTGCCGTGGCGCGCCTATGCGCCCAGGCCGGCAAGCACACGCTGCTGGTGGAGCAGAATGATTTTGCCTCCGGCGTGACCAGCCGCTCGACGCGGATTATGCATGGTGGCTTGCGCTATCTGGAGCACGGGGAGCTCAGCCTGGTTCGCGAATCGTTGCGCGAGCGGGAACGGCTACTGCGGGAGCGCTCACACCTCGTGCATCCCATGCAGTTTCTGCTGTTATTGAATGAGGGAAGCCGCCGCAGTGCGATGTCGGTGCGCACTGGATTGTGGCTTTATCAGCGCATGGCGGGCAAGCCTGCCACCAGCTCATCGGAGATGGAGATGAAGCGCCTGGAGCGCGCTCTCGACGCGGGGCGCAAGTGGACGTTCTATTCTTACGAGGACGCGCAATGCGAGTTCCCCGAACGGCTGGTCGCCGAGTGGCTGATGGAGGCAGTGGACGCCGGGGCTACCGTTCGCAACCACACGGAAGCGCTTGCCATCGAGACTGCGCATGGCCGGGTGCGCGGCTTGCTTTTGCGCGACCGCATCACCGGCCGGGAACAGCGCGTCGACACCACATGGGTGATCAACTGCACCGGGCCCTGGGTGGATCGCACCTGCCAGCGTTCCGCGCTGCGCATGGCGAGGCCCTTGCTGGGCGGAGTCCGCGGATCGCATATTGTCTTGCCGCGGTTTTCCGGCTCACCGGCATCCGCACTTTACGCCGAAGCGGCCGATGACCGCCCGTTCTTCATTCTTCCCTGGAACGATCAGATTCTGGCCGGCACCACCGAGATTGCTGACGACGGCGATCCCGAAAAGACCGCGCCCTCCGCCGAGGAAATCAACTATCTCGTACGCTCGGTCGCGCAGTTGTTCCCCAAGGCAAAGATTACGGCGCAGAGCGTGAAGCACGCTTTTGCCGGAGTGCGGCCCCTGCCTTACACTCCCGATCGCAAGCCGGCAGCAGTTACGCGCCGGCATCTTCTGCACGACCATACTGGCGACGGCGCGGCGCACATGATTTCCGTCATTGGCGGTAAGCTGACGACGGCGGCGTCATTGGCTCGGGAGGCCACCCGCAAGATCGGGCTGAATGTGGAGGAGCCAAAATCCATCACAATTACTGGCCGCGCGCTCGATCCAATGCTCGACGATGCCGTGCTGGAAATCGCGCGCATCGGCGCGGTCAGCGAAGAATCCGCTCGCGGCATGCTCGAATGGCACGGCAAGCGTGCCGCCGACATTGCCCGCATGGCGCTGGTGAGCGCCGAACTTCGCGCTCCCATCTGCCCGCACACGTCGCACGTGATTGCGGAAGTCGTGGAAGCCTACCGCCGCGAACACGCCGTCACCCTGGCCGACGCTCTGTTGCGCCGCGTGCCCGTGGCCTTGGGCGCCTGCTGGTCCGAGACGTGCAGCCGCGAGGCCGCGCTGCGCATTGGCGCCGTCCTTGGCTGGGACGAGCACACCATGGGCGCAAACCTGGAAGCCTTCGAAACCGAGCGCGCCGCGTTCCTGCGCCCCGTGCAAAAAGCCGCCGCCTTGGAAGCCGCCGCCGACTAGCGCGGACTCACAAAAGTAAGGCCCGATCTCCGCGATCGAGCCTCGCCACCTCCAGTTGTCCGCACCGCAATCTATTTCGTGTTCATGTGCATTGCGTGGCTCCCATTCACCTGCGAGCTGAAGAACAGGAAGAAGTTCGATGGCGCAACAATCGCCGTGCCCGCCGCTTTGGCTGCGGCCAGCTTTTCATACGACGTGATGCCGCTGCTGCCGTCCTTGGTCGGCCAGTCGCTCGCGTCGGTCACCAGCACCGGAACCACCTGCCACCAGATCGCACTCACGTTGATGTCCGGAGCGATCAGCACGTGGCTGTGATTCGGCGTCGGCACGAAAACATTTGCGGTTGGCGGTCCGGTATAGCCCAGTTCAGCAAGTGCGGGCGCAAGATCAAGCCGAGAGGCATGCATCGTGCAAGTCCCAGGCGCAGAGCCGGGTTCGGGGCATTGCGTATAAACCAGCGGCGTGGCCTTGAACGCTTCGGGCACCGCGCCAAACAGCGTGATCAATTCCGTGCCGAGCGCCGGCCCGCACAGCGTTCCAGTAACTACGTTGTCGCAGGAGATCGCATCGTTCGGGTTCTGGTCGTTGTTGACCGAAAACAGCGGCACCAATACGTAGATCGGCTCGGTGGTCGAGAGCGGGTTGCCCACTTGCCCGGGAGGATTGATCGAAGGATTTGTGCCCACCTGGCAGATCGGGGTTTGCATCTCGCCCGGATCCTTCGCGGCGATGATGCCGTTGTAATTGAGATCGTCGTAGGGCTGGTCGATGCAGTCGAAATTCTGCGTGTACGTAAAAGTGAGAACCTTGTTCTCGCCGTAGCCGAGGGTCTGGTTGGGTTTGCGGGATTGAGCCGGCGCGAGCGCCGCGATCAGGGTTAGCGCGGCGATGGCGCCCGGCCGCGCAGCTCTCCCCAGGATGGCTGACAACTTCATGATTTCCTCCACAGGCGGTTCTTGACCGCTCTGAGAGATGTACGGAATGCAGTTGCATTTGGATTGCTGGACGTTTGTGAGCGAGGCAGGCGGGAGCCCAGTTGAATTTACTGCCGCTGGTTTTCGGTCAGGATCGCACCGACTCCACCAGGACTTGGGGAAAATCGGAGATGATGCCCTCAACGCCGAGGGTCGCAAAACGCCGGATTTCGGCGGGCGAGTTGACCGTCCAGACCAGGACTTTCTTCCCCGCCTGCTGCAGTTCCGAAATCAAGTCTTCGCGAAGCAGATTGTGACGAGGAATCACATAATCGACCGGCAACTCGTTCCAGGACTTGAGTTGATTTCGCGTCTCGCAGATCAGGCCGAGCGGCATGGAACGGTTGACTTCATGCAGCGCTTGCAGGCAGTCGGGCAGAAACGAAGACACAACATATCCTTTATGCGGCGGCAGAGCTTGTATCAAATCGGCCACGATCCGTTCGAGGCCGGCGACTTTGAGTTCGATATCCAGAAACGCCGTGTGCTGGTAGCGCTCGAGAACGTTGCGCAGGGAAGGAAGTTGCAACCGGTCGGCGGCCGAGTTCGCGATTCGCATCCTGCGCCAGGTAGCGTCGTGGCACAGCACGGGATGGCCGTCGCGCGAGAGCCGCACATCAAACTCGAAGCCCTCGCATGCCTGGGCCAGGCAGAGATCGAAAGAGGCCAGCGAATTCTCGGGAATTGATTTTTCGCCGCGAGCGCCGCGATGGCCAAGCAGCAGGGGGCGGTTTGTCATCGACGCGATTCCATTCACGGCCGCAATCGGTGGAAGAGCTTAATCCAGGTCCATATCGCGGATGGGGGGGCCGGTGTCGGGAGTCTCCTTGGCCTTCTTGACCGCTTCCTGGAATTTTTTTTCCAGCAATTCCGAGGCGTGCTTCTGGGCTTCGACCGACTGGCGAAAAATCGATTCGCGGCGGCTATCCTGCTCCTTCATGGCGCGCGCCGCCTCTTCCATATCACTAAACATTTTCGGCTTGACCGCCGCTGTGTGGGCAATTACGCCTGCGGTAGCGGTATCCACTTTCAGCAACGCGCTGCAACAGGGACAAGTGACTTCAATGGTGGCCGGACCCTTCGCCTTCGTCATGGGCGAATCATACCGCAAAATCGTGAGCCATTGCCCTGCGGACTGCTACCCGCGGAGTTTAATGGGGAAAATATGGAAGATACCCAGCATCTCCCAAACCAGCAGGAAAATGGAAAGTAGAACGATCAGCACCGCCATCAATTCGCCGAAGGTGAGCCCGCGGCGGTTAGGTTCGAAACGCCGCGACGCGAGGCTCAGGATATTCAAGGTCGCGAAGGCGAAGACGACTGCCCAAAGGATGTTGTAGACATCGTTGCGGCGCGATGCCATCCATTCGACTGCGACGATGCTGGTGAGCAGGAGCGATGGAAAGCGCCATGAATGTGGCCGCGAAAGTGCCACGAGGGCAGACTGCAGAAAGCGGGCAACCATCAGATAGCCGGAGGCAAAAATCATAACCGGATGACGGCCCCCACGTGCCGAGTGAGTGGATATTACATTCTTTTCGCCCGGCGAGTCACGCCGGGCGCATCAGTTAAGATACCCTCATGGCCCCCTTGCGTGTAATCTTCTTCGACGTCGGAAACACCCTGTTGTTTCCCAATCGCGCAAAGATGCTGGCGCCGCTGGCGGCCGATCGTCATCCCACGCTCGGGCGATGGCAAGCTCTGGAGCGCCGTACCAAGAAGGAATTCGACCAGGGAATGGCAAAAGGCGGCGTCGATCACGGCTTCTGGTGGACCTTCCACAGTATGCTGCTCGAGGAAGCCGGCGAGGCAATCCATGTGCGCAGTGCCCTGGTCGAGAACACGCAAAATTCCGGCAACTGGGATCAGATCCTGCCCGGGACTCGCGAAGCGCTGGAGCGCATTCGGAGAAACTTCCGCATTGCCGTCATTTCGAATGCCGACGGAGGCATCGAGCGAATTCTTTCGCGCTGCGGGATCGCCGACTGCTTCGAAACCATCACCGACTCGGGCATTGTAGGTTGCGAGAAGCCGCGCGTGGAGATTTTCCGGGCCGCACTGCAAGCGATGAAAGCGGATGCGAGCGAAAGTCTTTACGTGGGAGACGTATACTCGGTCGATTACGTCGGCGCGCGCAACGCGGGGATGGAGGCGGTCCTGTTTGACGTGTCGGGAGCCTACCGCGATCTGGACGTGCCGCGCGTTGAATCGCTGGCTGGGCTGGAAAGCTGGCTGGAGAAAAAACTGCCGGTCGCGGAGGTGCGGCAATGATCTTCGATTTCACGCGGCTCGCTTTATTCCTGACCGCGGCCGTGCTGCTGGCGGTCGCTCCCGGTCCGGGCATGCTGTACGTGCTCGCCCGGAGTCTGGCCGGAGGCAAGCGGGAAGGCGTGCTTTCTGCTTTCGGGACCTTTCTGGGTGGGATGGTCCACGTGTTTGCGGCAGCGCTAGGGGTGTCGGTGATTCTGGCGCGATCGGCCGTCGCATTTTCCACGGTAAAGTACGCGGGCGCCGCTTATCTTTGCTTTTTGGGCGTGCGAATGATTCTGGATGCGAGGAAGGACGGCGGACCGGGCCAGCATGACGATAAGACTGCCAAGCCACCGGGGCGCAATCCGCTGTGGCAGGGCGTTGCGACGGAAGTGCTGAATCCGAAAACCGCACTGTTTTTCCTCTCGTTCATTCCACAGTTCGTAAACCGCGAGGCGGGGCATGTGTTTCTGCAGTTCGTCGCGCTGGGGTCGTTCTCGGTGATTTTGAATACGTCGGCGGACTTGATCGTCATCGTTCTCGCCGGGCCGCTGGGAAAACTCGTTCGCTCTTCGCCCGTCTTCCGGCGCAGGCAACGCACGGTTACGGGTGCAATCATGATCGGGTTGGGAACCTACCTTGCCGCAAGCGAGAGCAGGTAGCGTGGAAACTATGCGCCGAATGCGAAGTTCCTGGATATTGCTGATGCTTGCCGCCAGCGCGGTTTTCTCCTGCGCGTGGGCAGGCCTGAATGGCCCGCAAATGCCCCGCATTGAAGGCGCAACTCTCGCCGGCCGCAGCGTGATGTTGCCCGATGCGGCGGCGGGCAAGACGGCAATTTTGGTCTTCGGGTTCACCAAAGCGTCGCGCGGCCCGACGACGGCATGGGGCAAAAGGATCGACGAAAAATTCGGCAGCGCACCCGAGGTTGTCTGGTACGAACTTCCGGTGCTCGAATCCGTTCCGCGGCTGATTCGTGGAATGGTGATCTCCTCCATCAAAAACGACACTCCGGAAAATTTGCGGGACCACTTTGTTCCGGTCCTCCACCGGGAGGCGGAGTTAAAGAAATTTGTGAACTACGACGCGCACGATGATGCCTATATCGTGGTTCTCGACAGCCATGGAAATCTGCGATACCAGATTCATGGGGCGTGGAGCGAAGCCGCCTACGCGCAACTGCAGAAGGCACTGGATGAGTTGCTGCAGCAGAAGTAGCCAGCCTGTGGGACACTCTAAAGTTCGAGCAGCTGGTGGTCGGGACAGTCGGTGCGCATGACCGACAGGATGTCCTGAAAGAGCTCGCTGCCAAACTTCGCGACGAAGAACATCCCCCCGATGCCGCGCTCCTGCAAAGCGCCAGCGGGATAAAGCGTGTTGCTCAACTTTTCTGCGTGGCGGCTGATGACGTCGCTACGCCGGAGCTCGGCCGCGGTTGCCCGTTGCCGCAGGCGATTGAGTTGGTAGTTCATTTTCGATGCGGAGGTTTGGCTGGCGTCCGCCAGCGTGGCGTCAAGTTCCATTAAGCGTTCCCGCAATCCGGCGAGTGACTGTTCGACGGACTTTTGCGCACTGGCGAAAGCCGCCTGCACGCCTTGCGGAAGAGTTCGTGCCGCAAGTTTTCGCCGCAAAGGTTCTATGCCATGAAAGGCATCTTGCACGCCGATGTCGTACTGCCGCAGCCAGCGCTGCGTCCTGGGACCGACGATGGTGGCAGAGAACCGTGGAACAATGGGAGTGACGCGGCCTGATAGCCGCTCGTACACCGCGCCGGCCTGCGCGAAGTACGCTGCCTCGGCAGCGCCGCCGGTGTAGGCCAGTGTGGGGAGGAGGTAATCCTGCACCACCGGACGCAGCAAGACGTTCGGGCTGAAATTCTGCGGGCTGGCTGCGATGCGGTCGAGCAACTCTGACAGAGAAAGTTTTTCAACTCCTTCCCCGGTTCCGATGACGAACCCAGCCGCCCCGCTGCCATTGCGCTCGCGGCGATGGATGGCAGTGCGCGCGCCGCCGCTCATGGTGAAAACCAGCGTCGACGAATCGGTGACTTTTACCTGCTGATGATACCCCGCCTGCTCCAGTTCCTTGCCGCGAGCCAGCAGCGCCGCATCCAGCTCGCCGGCACGCTCAATCGCGGCTCGATAGATTGGCGCGGCCACGCGATGCAGTTCCGCGTCGGACGCATCCAGCACGATGACGCCCCAAGGCGCAAAAAGCTTCGCGTAGAGGCGCCCGAATGCGGAACCCAGCGTCTCTCCCGGACGATAGGTCTCCCGCAGCCATACCAAAGCCTGCGTGTCACCCAGCAAGGCGCCTGCATCTTCTACGGCTGCAAGAATCTCGTCGCCAAAGCGAACATTGCTTACCGGCGCGCCGGGCACGCCATGGCTGGAAGTGGAGACGGTGCGGAGGCTGCCGTCCTCGGCTTGGAACGAGACGTGGTTCACTTCCTGAAGGTCATGATCGTATGTCGCCAGCCAGAAGATGGGGACCGCGTCGATTCCGGCGGCGCGAGCTTCTTCGACGAGTTTGACCGCGGTGAGCGCTTTGTAGATGGAGAACATCGGGCCGCCGAACAAACCCACCTGCTGCCCAGTGACTATCGCTGCAGCGCCGGCGCGCAAACGGGCGATGTTGGATAAAGTCGGTGCACCCGCATTCCATGACTTGTTCTGGCGCTCGAGGATGGCGCTGACCCGCTCGCGCCGGTCCGCATTGTACGGAATTGCCGCTGCCTCCGCCGCCGACCACTCCGCAAAGTGTGGCGAGTGAGGATAAAAACGCTGAACCTGGGGAGTGTACGCGAGGAAATCGCTGAACAGCCTGGTGGTATGGGGAATTTGCGAGAACGGCAGACACTGCGCCCTCACCGGCAACACTCCGTTACGCTCCAGCATGCTTCGGATTGGACGGCGCTAGCGACCATGGGTCAACCGGATGCAAAGTCGTCGTAATCTAGATGCCATTTTTCGCGGCAAGATGCAGGATACCGAAGATTTAGCCGCGCTAGCCGGCTTCCGCAAAAATAACATGAGCCACGGCCAGCGGGGGAGCGTGCGACGAAAGGCCGGTTCCACCAGCGGGAGAGCTTGTTGCTGGCGCAGGAACGGGTGATGGGAAACTTGCCCCACCTCTGTGCCTTGCGTATATTCGATGAAGTGAGTGCGCATCGGGAGCATTGTGCCCGATGGCGAGCTCCCGCCGATCACCTTCGCGAATTTGCTTAGCGGAATCGCGCGACCGGTTGTGTTCCATCAGGAGAGTCACTATGAGCGCAGCTGCCAGCGGATTAGCTCAAATCGGCAAGTCGGTACGGATTAAGGGCGATCTTTCCGGAAGTGAAGACTTATATCTGGACGGCCAGGTAGAGGGAACGATTGCGCTGCAGGGCAACAGCCTGACGGTGGGGCCGAACGGACAGGTCAAGGCCAGCATCGATGCCAAGGGTGTCGTGGTGCAGGGGAAGCTGGACGGCAATATTCAGGCAAGCGACCGGGTGGAATTGCGCAAGTCGGCGGTGGTGAACGGCGATATCGCGACCCAGCGTATTTCCATCGAAGAGGGCGCCTACCTGAAGGGCAAGATCGATATTCATCGCGACGAGCCCAAGTGAAGAGCTTGCGTTAAGAAACACTGATCATTTTTGCGTCGAAGCTTGGGCGCAGATGTTTTTGGGGTAGGCAGTCAGGATGTCGTCAGTCTCGCAGACTTTCATGAAACTTTTTCGCGGTTCGTCCGGGGCGGAGACAGTTCCGGCCCAAAGTGCACAGAAACTAAGCCGGCGCTCCAGCGGGTTCGGCGAACTGGCGCGTACCTGGGAATCAGCGCAAGGGCTTTGCATCCTCGATCTGGGATCGACGTCGCCGACCAACATTCGGCACTTCACCGAGCGCGGCCACAGAATCTATAGCGAAGATCTGCTCACGGCGTCGACCGATCCGGATCTTCTGACCAAGGATGAGCATGGCAACGCGGCTCTCGACAGCCGCAAATTTCTTGCCGACAATCTGGTCTACCAGGCGGCGCTGTTCGACGTCGTACTGTGCTGGAACTTGCCGGACTATCTGGATGAGAGCCTGGTGAAGCCCGTGGTTGGGCGTTTGTGGTCGGTGCTAAAGCCGGGCGGGATGCTGCTGGCTTTTTTCCATACACGCGACGCCGGCCCGGACTCGCCTTGTCACCGCTTCCACATCGTGGGCCCGGACACGCTGGAGATGCAGAAGATTGTATTAAAGAGGGAAACGCGGCGCGGACCGACCGGCGCGGTGCACACTTCGGCGGATGGCTTTCAGCTGCAGCGCGTCTTCAATAACCGCCACATCGAAAATCTTTTCCGCGACTTCGCTTCCATTAAATTCTTTTTGGCCCGCGACAATATCCGGGAAGTATTGGTCGTGCGCTAGCCGTCATCGCACCACATTTTTCTTCCACACGATGACCCCCATGCGGAAAAGATAGTTGCGCCTGATCTCAAGGGGAATTTGCGCGGCCAGCGCGGGCGCGATCATGCCTCTCATCTCTTCTGGAACATACGCGCGCCGCACGGAGGTCAAGCCGTCGAGCCATGCGACTTTGCTGCCCATCAGCGGATAGCTGGCGTAAACCAGGGCCAGGTGCAGGCGGTGGCGAATCAGGTCGTTGATCAGCAGCGCGCGGCGGCTGACTCGAAGACTCTCCTGCACGAACTCGAGTAATTGCGAGGGCGCGAGATGGTGCGCGAAAAGATTACAGCTGACCAGGTCGAAGGTGTCATCGGCGAACGGCAATGCCAACGCGTCGGCCACAAGACCCCGGGTGCGCGAGGGCAGATGCGAAGACATGCGGTCGAGCAGAGTTACGTGAAGTTCAATGCCGCGCCTCTCCAGCTTCCGACGCACGATCTCGGGGACCGTTCCGGAACCTGCTGCCACTTCCAGCAGTGAAAACTGCCGGATGCCGGTGGCGCGGGCGATGCGTTCCACCATTCGTTGCGTAGTGGAAACTCCACCAAACCAGCGGTTGATGCGATCGAGAGTTTGGAGTGTGGGGAGCCGCTGTTCGGGCGGGCATCCATCGGAATCGAGAATTTCCGGCGCGTCGACTCGCTGCATGCTCAGCCCCGCAGCCGCACCACAATGGTCTCGGCGATGCGATCATGCACCGTCTGGTGCGAGGGATGCACCAGATACTGAAAGAAACCCGAACCGGCCTCGAGCAGCGAAGCGCCATAGCCGAGCGCGCGCTCCAGAGAGTGCCAGAACGTCATGCGCTCATGGACGAGCGACACGACGCGTATGCCGGTAAGCCACTTGCCCAGCGTTCTTCCATTGGTCAACCAGACAATCAGGCCGAAATAAATAACGGGAGCGACCGTGCTGTACCAGTTTTCAAACGGCCGAAATTCGACGGTGACGACGATGTTGTGAGCTGCGCCCCACGCCTTCGCCACCGGAATGGCGATCGCGAGGAACAGGCAGACGATGGCGACGAAGTCGATGCCGATTGCTCCGGCGCGCCGGGCGAAGGAGGCCAGCTCCACGCCTTCAAGTTCCAGCATGCGGCGGGTATGCGGCGGATGATAATGACCGCCCTTCCACCGGCTATTGGGCCGGGAGTCTTGAGTCGAAATCGAATGCACGCGCGGACCCTCCTGGTTCGGGATGCGGCTGTGCCGGAAGACTTGGGATCGGCAGGGATTCCCGTCGCGGTTAGCTTCCCGCGCTCACACTTCGGCCAGCTCTTCTTCCAGCAGTTGCTTGTTATACAGGTCGGCGTAATAGCCGTTCAAGGCGAGAAGCTCATCGTGCGTGCCTAGTGCCACGATGCGGCCGGCGTGGAGAACGGCAATGCGGTCGGCATTGCGCACGGTGGAAACGCGGTGGGAGATGAAGATCGTCGTACGATCGTGCATCACCTCGCGCAAGTGGTTGAGGATTTGATCCTCCGTATGGGTGTCGACGCTGGAAAGCGCGTCGTCGAGGATCAAGATTCGCGGGTTTCGGATCAGGGCGCGGGCAATCGCGGTGCGCTGCTTCTGGCCGCCGGAGAGCGTAATGCCGCGCTCTCCCACCATGGTCTGATATTGCTCGGGGAAGCCTTCGATGTCGCGGGCAATGTTGGCCACCTCGGCTGCGTCGCGAATCTGCTGGTCGGTCGCGGATTCGACGCCGAGAGCGATGTTGTCGCGTATCCGATCGCTGAACAGAAACGTTTCCTGCGGCACGAAGCCGATATTCTGGCGCAACGAAGCCAGGCGGAAATCGCGGATCGGACGGCCATCGATCAGAACGCTTCCCGGGTCGGCATCGTAAATGCGGGGAATCAGATTGACCAGGGTCGTTTTGCCCGAGCCCGTGGGACCGACGATGGCCATGCTGGTTCCGCATGGAATCTTGAGATTGATGCCCTGCAGAACAGGCTTGCCGTCATAGGCGAAGCTGAGATCGCTAAATTCGATTTCGCCCAGCACTGGCAGGTCGCGGGCAGAGGGTTCGTCCCGGATATCAGGCTGCTCTTCTAGGATTTCGTTCAAACGGCCGAGCGAAGCCGTACCGCGCTGGAAAATATTGATGACCCAACCGAGAGCGATGACCGGCCATGTGAGCTGCATCATATAGATGGTGAAGGCGGTGAAATCGCCAACGCTCATCGATCCCGGGAGCCGGAGCGTAGTGCCGCTCCCCAGCGAGGAAACCAGATGGACCGTGGTCTGGCCGAGCAGGACCTCCCGGCCTCCGATCCAGAGCACAAGCACCATAGCCAATCCCAGCATGAGTTCGAGCGTGGGCCATAGCATTCCCATGAGCCGCACAAGTTTTAAGCTGCGGGCGATGTATTCCTGATTGGCCCGCTCGAAAGCCTTGATCTCGGCATCTTCCTGCACATAGGCGCGAATGACGCGAGCGCCGGAGAAATTTTCCTGAGCGCGCGCCGAGATATCGGAGAACATCGCCTGGATGCGCTCAAAGCGCTCGTGAATCTTGCGGCCGAAGGACTGAATCACGACGCTGACGACCGGCAGGGGAAGGAACGCGTACATGGTGAGCTTCGGGCTCATGGCGATCATGAAGGAGAGCGCGCCGGCGGTAAACACCAGCGTGTTGGCCGAATACATGATGGCTGGACCCATCAGCATGCGGACGGCATTCAGGTCGTTGGTGACACGCGCCATGACGTCGCCGGTCCGCATGCGTTGGTAGTAAGAGTGAGGCAGGGTTTCCAGGTGCGCGAAAAGATCGTTGCGCAAGTCGAACTCGATGTCGCGCGAGATGCCGATAACGATCCAGCGGGTCAGAAACAGAAAGATGGCGCGAACGGCGGCGACGGCGAGCACTTCAACGGCGAAGATCAGGATTCGATGCCGGGTGACGTTGGCCTGCATGGCCTCGGCCGCCCCGCCAATCACCTTCGGCAGCAGCACCCAGGCGCCGTTGCTGAGCACGATGCACACCGCGCCAATCACCATGCCCCAGCGGTAATGCTTGAGGTAGGGCAGCAGCGGTCGCATATTCTTGGGAATCATGCCGGGTGTGTAGATGAAATTTTAGCAGGCGGGGTGCAGGAAAAGTCGGAACTATGCGGATTCCCTGGGCTTGGAAGAGCTCCGGCGCTTGGAGCGGAACAGGTCGCGCCAGAAGATGATAGCGCTGAGCGCAGCCAGAACAACCGCCCAGGCCGAGAAGAAAAACCATCCGAGTTCGAAGATGAATCCCTGGGGTGAGAGATCCATGACGTACGTCCTAACCTGAAGCTGAAAAAAGCGGCGCGGGCGGCAGTTGCGTGCCGGCCCGCGCGGCTTAGGAGGACAATCGCACCGGGAAGCCTGCGGCCTATTTCGCCGGCGGAGCGGCTTCCTCTTCTTCGTTGTTCTGCATGTGCTGCTGCATGCGCGCCTCGCGCTTGGCCTCGAAATCTTTCATCTTGGCCTGCTGGTCGGGCGTGAGGATCTGGAACAGTTCGCTGTGGACGCGGATTTCGTGCACTTTCATTTGCACCAGGGCCTGCGCCTGCTGCGAGACGATGCCCTGCACCTTGGCTTCGTCGTAACTACCCTCTTCATACTGTTTGAGCTGCTGCTCCATCTGATGGAGTTGCTGGTGCAGCGGCTTGGCGGCAGCGTGCTCCTTCTGCAACACCGCCTTCATCTGCGTGCGCTGCTCGTCCGTCAGATTCAAATATTTCGCGAAGAACCCCATGCCGTGACCTTCCATGCCCATGTGGTGCATAGGAGGCGGAGGCGCGCCCTCGTCGGCAGTTTGGGCTTTGGCGATGGCAGCGCCCAGCATCACCGCCAGCGCGGCCACGAGCAAGCGAAAACGAATCGTGTTCATAAAAATCCTTACTCCCTTGTTAGACCAGCCTGCCGGGTGAGTACGCCGGGTTCCTGGTTATTTTGGCTACACTCATAGAAACACGGCTCGACCGCGAAAGTGGTAAAAACTCGGTCAAACCGGGTAAAGTTTTGTCACTGGAGTTAAGGTCCTGATTTGACAAATCTTTACCGCCAGTATTTCACCGGAAGGTGCACAATAAAAGCAAGATGGAACGAATCCTGGTGGTGGACGACGACGTTGAATTATCGAACCTGATCGCGGAGTACCTGGGCGCGGAAGGATTCGCGGTGGAAGCGGCGCATGACGGCGAAAGCGGGCTGCAACGCGCCAGTGGCGGCGGTTTTCTCATGGTCGTGCTCGACGTGATGCTGCCGGGCATCAACGGATTTGAAGTGCTGCGGCGGATTCGCGCAACCTCGCGCGTGCCAGTGCTTCTGTTGACCGCGCGCGGCGAAGATGTCGACCGCATCGTGGGTTTAGAGATTGGCGCCGACGATTATTTGCCCAAGCCATTCAACCCGCGAGAACTGGTGGCGCGCATTCGCGCGATTCTGCGGCGCACTCGCGGCGACAAATCAGCGCCGGCGGCGCCGGATATTGTCCGCGTCGGAGAGATCGAATTGGATCCGGCGACGCGCAGTGTGCGCCGCGACGGCCAGCCTGTGGACCTGACTTCGGTAGAATTCAACCTGCTGGAAGTTCTCTTGCGGGAAGCGGGACGGGTGGTTCCGCGGGAACGTTTAGTGAACGCGGTGCTCAGCCGCAAGTTTTCCCCGTTCGACCGCAGCATTGACATGCACGTGAGCAAAGTGCGAAAAAAACTGGGCGACACCGATGCGGATGAGCACATTAAAACGATCCGAGGAGTGGGGTACATTTTCGCGCGCCCACGGGAGAAGGTGAAGACCACCTCATGAGGAGCCTGTTCTTCAAAATTTTTCTTTCGTTCTGGGTGGCGCAGGCGCTCTTCGTCGTCCTCGCCATTCTGGTTACCCTGGCATTCCGCCCGCGCACTGCCACGTGGGAGACTCTGCGAACCGCGGTACTGAACGACTCCGTCAGCGCTTATGAAGAAGGCGGGGAAAAACAACTCCGAAAATACTTTGAAAACCTCGACGCAACCCAGCACGTGCGCGCCTACCTTTTTAACGACCAGGGGGAAGAAGTTTCTCACCGCGCGCCTCCCGATTGGGCGATCCGCGTCGCTTCAGGCGGGACCCGAGCTCCGCGCGATGGCGTGATCTTTCCCGCACCCCCAGTACAGCGCGACTCCCGAACCTCTTCGGACGGGAAATATCGCTACACGCTGGTGATGGGACTGCCGCCGGGTCCGCGCGTCTTCTTTGGGCCCAAGGGCATGCCGGTTCCGGGCTTAATCATCGCCGTGCTGACATCGGGGCTCGTGTGCTACGTGCTGGCCTGGTTCATGACGAAGCCCATCGTGCGATTGCGAACGGCAACCCGGCAACTTGCGGAAGGCGACCTCACCGCTCGAGCCGGCGGGTTGAAAGACAAAGGCCACGACGAGATTGCCGGGCTGGTGCGCGATTTTGACGCCATGGCGGGTCGTCTGGAAGACCTGATGAAAGCCCAGTCCCGCCTGCTCAACGACATTTCGCATGAATTGCGGTCTCCGCTGGCGCGCCTGAATGTGGCGTTGGGGTTGGCGCGGCAGCGCTCGGGTCCGGAGAGTGCGGCCATGCTCGAGCGCATTGAACTGGAAGCGGCCCGTCTGAACGAACTGATTGGGCGACTGCTGACCCTGGCCCGGCTCGAAGATGGCCAGCAGAACATACCAACCACGCTCGTGCCGCTGAATGATGTCGTGCTGAGCGTGGCGGAGGATGCGGAGTTCGAGGCCCAGGCGCGGCACTGCCACGTGCGCAGCCAGATACCGGAAGGTGACTGGGTGGTGCGCGGCGATCCCTCGCTGTTGCATAGCGCAGTTGAAAACGTAGTGCGCAACGCGATTCGCTACACGCGCGAAGGCACAACCGTAGAGATCATTCTGGAGCGAGTAATCGATCCGCAGGGCGAAGAAGCGGTGGTGCGAGTGACTGATTGTGGCGATGGAGTTCCACCCGATGCCCTGGAGAAATTGTTCGAGCCATTTTACCGGCTGGATAATGCGCGTGATCGCCAGACCGGCGGCGTGGGCCTCGGATTGGCGATTACCGAACGCGCTGTCCGCTACCATGGCGGGCGGGTCGCAGCGCTGAATCGCGCCGAAGGCGGCCTGATGGTGGAAATTCATTTGCCCATCTTGCCGGTGCAGCCCGACGTGGACAGACCGCTGGAAAGCCTCGCCGAGATGAAGGAAGCCTGATCGGCAGGCAACTCGCCGCCTCGGTTTCGGTTCCAAACCCCTGACGGGTGTTTGCTCTTCCTGCCCATTCCTGATACACAAATGAATGGCAATTCACGCTTAGCCAAGCGTTCGTGTCCGGCCGCGCGGCCGGAGGGTGCGCAAACACGTCACAGGAGAGCAGCGAAGAATGCGGAGAAGTTCGACCTGGATTCTGGCGATAGCAGTGTTAACCGCAACGGCCTTGATAGTGGCGTGCAGCACGAAATATTCCTCGTCGTCGAACGGTCTGATTGTGGTTCCCGTGCAGGGCGGGCAGGGCGGCATTCAGAATCAGAATGCGCCCATCATGCAGAGCTTTAGCCTGGACCTGGGCAACGGGCATGTGTCGCAAATCAACAACGTGAATGGGCCGCCCACGGCGGGATTGCCGACTTCGGTGGTGCTGGACCCTGCCGGCGCCTTCGCCTACGTGATCGTTCTGCAGAACGCAGCGGTGCCGGGAAGCGTGACCGGGATTCAGGCGTTTTCGATTGCCTCCGACGGCAAATTGGGATCGGGCACAACGCCGGTTTCGGAACCGAATCCCGTCGCACTCGCGATCGACTCGGCCGGGAAGTTTTTGTTCGTGGCGAACGCGACGGCGAACGGAGCGGCTGGGTCGGTCGACGTATTCTCCATCGGTAGCGGCGGCAGCCTGACGCTCGCCGGTTCCACCACGCTGCCGTTGCAGACCGGCGGCGGAACTCCTTCGCCCTCTGCTCTGGCGGTGACGCGCACCGTTTACCCCACTCAATTTGCCGTTTGTTCCAATGGGCAGACGCCTCCATCCTCGGAAAATCTATACGTTGCTGACGTCAATAATGACGTGTTGCTGAATTATTCGGTGTCGTCGGCGGGAGCCTTAACCTTGTTGCCCACAGCGACCGGAAACGGCGTGATCACAGGCGCCAGCCCTGCGGGAGTTGCGGTTGATCCCTGCAACCGCTTCGCATTCGTCACCAATGCAACGTCGAACAATGTGAGCGCCTACACCATCTGCAACCTCCCCTCGGCCACCAGCGGAAATTGCACGTCGGTCGACTTCCATCTGCAGGAAGCGCCCCTTTCACCCTATTCCGCCGGGGATGTGCCCGGACCCATCGCAGTCGATCCCTATGGCAGCTTTGTGTATGCCGTGGATACAGGTTCGAACCAGGTCTCGGCATACCGCATCAGTGCGTCGACCGGATCGCTCACCGCCGAAGGCACCTCGGCGACCAATGTTGGCCCGAATTCAATTGCAATCCGCGGCGACGATACCTGGGTTTTCGTGGCGAATACGACTTCGGCGAACCTTTCGCAGTACGCGATTACGCCGGCCACGGGCGCTTTGAATCCGATCACGACCCCGGTCAACACGCTCAACCTGCCGTCGGGAGTGGCAGTGAAATAAGACTGCTTGCCGATTGTACGTTTTATGTCGGAATCTTGAGGACCAGGTAAGTTCCCACCAAGGCGAAGATCAAATCGGGCGACCATGCGGCCAGCGCGGGCGGCAACTGGCTGACGTCGCCCATGGCCTGAAACAGTCGCGACACAACCGTATAAACCACCGCGATGCCCAGCGCAACGGCCACGCCCGTGATGGCTCCTTTTTTGGCGGCGCTGAGTGAAAAAGGCACGGCCAGCACGGCCATGATCAGCGTGATGAGCGGGTAGGAGAGTTTCTGATTGAGCTGCACGCGCAGCCGCACCACGTCAAAACCGCTCTGCTGCAAATCCCGAATGTAGCGGCGCAATTCCTCGTAATTCATCTCCGAATACTGCTTCACTTCCTTTTTGAAGTAGGAGGGATCCTCGCTGATGTCGGGGAACGTGGATACATCAAACGTGGAGTAGGCGGCGATGGCGGCGCCGCGTAAGGATCGTTGCCAGCCCTGCTCGAAGATCCAGCGGTTCATGCTGTCAGCCCAGTGAGCGCGGTCGGCGTGGATGCGCTGCGTGATGGAAAAGGTGGCGGGGTCAAGCTGGAAGATGGTGAGGTTGGCAAACTGGTTTCGATCCGCGTCGAAGAATTGATAGTAATAAATGTCGTTGTGCTGGCCGAAAATCCAGCGGCGATCGGGGCGCAGATAAGTTTGCGCGGGCTTGCCCTTGATGCGGTTGTGCAGCGCCTCCTGCCGCTTGTTAGTGTGGGGCAGGTAGAACTGGTCGGCCAGAAAAAGGCCGATTGAGATCAGGGTGGCGGCGGCGATCACCGGCGCCACGATGCGATAAACGCTGGTGCCCGTGGTCTTGATGGCGGTGATTTCGTTGGCGCGGTTCATCAGGCCGAAGGTGATTAACACCGTCAGAAGCATGATCAGCGGCGCCACGCTATACAAGAGATAGGGTGAAACGTTGAGCAGGTATGCGGCCACGACGATGGCGGGCGTTTGATTGCGCAAAATGTCGCCCAGCAACTCGAATAAAGTGAAGACCAGAAGTAAAACCAGGAATGTGGAAACGATCATTCCCAGGTAGAGAAAGAAATCGCGCAGCACATAGTCGTCGAGCAAGGTTGGAAACGAGGCGCTGAAGACGCGGCGGCGCGAGGCGGCGCGCTCAAACGCGTTGGCGCCTTCGCGGGAGACGCGGCGCCGGTCGTAAAACGGCGCGCCGGCCGGCCGCTGTCCGCGTTTCCACGAAAACTTCAACGTTGCCAGCGACAGCGGGCGGCGCTCGGCTTGCCACAGCAGGAATACGGCGGCGCTGAAGAAAACGAAATTTGCCAGCCACGTGCCCATGGCGGGTGTCAGCCTGCCTTGCTTGGCCAGCGACACCCCGATCAAAGAAACAAAGTAATAGGCGAAGACCAGCAGAATGGTGAGCACGAACCCGCCCGACTTTCCGCTCTTTTTGGAAGAAAGACCCAGGGGGATTCCCACCATGGCGAGAACCACGCAAGCTGTAGGAAGCGCGAAGCGGTTGTGAAACTCGATCAGATACCAGCGCGCCGCAACCGGATCGACGCCGGCAGCCTTTTGCCGCAACGCCCAGGTGTCGACAGCTTTGACCGGTACTTGCTCCTCCGCCTTGTTCTGCGATGAGGGCAGTTCGATCGGAATGTCGGTTTGCTCGAAGGTGGAGATTTGATATTTCGCGGTCTCTTTCGGGTCGATCTCGTGCGAGGAGCCGTTGATCAAGTGCAGGTGAAGACGGTCCTGTCCTTCAGGAACGAGAATACCTTCGCGCGCCAGCGTGATGCGGGGATTGGCCGGCTCCGAGATGTCGGCGAGGAAGACGCCGTTCCAAACTGCGCCTCCCTGGGCGCTGTGAACGTCCTGAACATAGAGGACGATTTTGGGGAAGCCTTCATAAAAGACGCGCGGCTGCACCTCAAACGAAACCTGCGAGCCTTTGAGTTGATCTTCGAGGCGGCTGAGAGAAGATAAAGACCAGGGAGCGAGATAAATGCTGTTGACCAGGGCGAAGGCCCAGACGGCCGCGACGAAAATCGCCAGCACGCGGCCAAAACTCCAGACGCCCATGCCGCTGGCGCGCATGGCGGTGATCTCGCTGTCGGCGGCCAGGCGGCTGAGCCCCAGTAAAATCCCCACCAGCACGCTCATGGGGATGGTATAGGTCAGAGCCAGCGGGACGGTGTAGGCGAAGATCTCGGCAATGCTGGGCAAAGGCGCGCTGGCCCGGACGACAAGTTCAAGAATGTGCCCCAGATCGCGCGTGAACAGGACGAACGTAAAGATGGCCGCGCCGATGACGGCGTGCGAGGTCACTTCGCGAAGGATGTAGCGAGTGAGAATCCGCATGGCGGCGCGTCTGCAATCGCAGGATAGCATGCAAACGAAACCGCTCGCCGGAAGATGCTAGCCCGCTTTCAAATACAGGGCGGCCAGTGGCGGCAGCGTCAGCTTCAGCGAGTACGGGCGGCCATGCGCCGGTATCTCCTCCGCATTGGCGCCGCCCAGGTTGCCCAGGCCGGTGCCGCCATACTCGGCGGCGTTGCTGTTCAGCAATTCGCGCCAGAATCCCCCGCGTGGCACGCCAATCCGATAATTCAGCCGCGGAACCGGCGTGAAGTTGCAAACCACAAGGATGGTATCTTGCGGATTTTCGCTCTTGCGCAGCAAGGAAATGGTACTGGTCTGATTGTCGTTGCAATCCACCCACTCAAAGCCCGCCGGGTTCGCGTCGAGAACATGCAGCGCCGGCTCGCTGCGATAAACACGGTTCAGTTGTTCCACCCAGGACTGCAAGCCGCTATGCACGGGGTATTGCAGCACATGCCATTCCAGGCTGGAATCGTGCGCCCACTCGCTTACCTGGCCGAATTCCAAGCCCATGAAGAGCAACTTCTTTCCTGATTGCGCAAACATATATCCATAAAGCAGGCGCAGGTTGGCGAAGCGCTGCCACTCATCGCCCGCCATCTTGCCAATCAACGATCCCTTGCCGTGCACCACTTCATCGTGCGAGAGCGGCAACACGAAGTTTTCCTGGAACGAATACAGCATGCGGAACGTGAGTTTGCTGTGGTGGTACTTGCGGTGGATCGGGTCCTGCCGGAAGTACTCCAGCGTGTCGTGCATCCAGCCCATATCCCACTTCATGCCGAAGCCCAGGCCGCCGACATAGACGGGGCGGGAAACCATAGGCCAAGCGGTGGATTCTTCGGCAATGGTGTCGATGTCCGGATGTTCCTTATAAGCTTCCTGATTGAAGCGACGGAGAAAATCGATGGCTTCCAGATTCTCGCGTCCGCCAAACTTGTTCGGAATCCACTCGCCTTGCTTGCGAGAGTAATCGAGATACAGCATGGAGGCGACGGCATCCACGCGCAGCCCGTCAATGTGATACTTGTCCAGCCAGAACATGGCGCTCGACATCAGGAAGCTGCGGACTTCTGTGCGGCCGTAATTGAAAATGTGCGTCTTCCAGTCAGGATGAAAGCCCTGGCGCGAGTCGGCATGCTCGTAAAGATGCGTCCCGTCGAAAAAAGCCAGCCCATGCGAGTCGGAAGGGAAGTGGGAAGGCACCCAGTCGAGAATGACGCCGATGCCGTGCTGGTGCAGATAGTCCACGAGATACATGAAATCCTGCGGCGTGCCATAGCGCGACGTGGGAGCAAAATATCCCGTCGTTTGATATCCCCAGGATCCGAAGAACGGATGTTCCATGACGGGCAGGAATTCGACATGAGTGAAACCGAGGCGGCCAACGTGTTCGGCCAGGCGCGGCGCGGTTTCACGATATGTCAGTGGACGATTGTGCTCCTCCGGAACGCGCATCCAGGAGCCGAGGTGCACTTCATAAATCGAGACCGGAGCGCGCAAGGAATTGCGCGCCGCGCGCTTCTGCATCCACTCCCGGTCCTGCCATTCATATTCCAGATCCCACACCACGGAGGCGGTTCGCGGCGGCTTCTCGTGGAAAAGGCCCACAGGATCGGCTTTGTCCACGCGGTATCCGTGATGCAGCGAAGCGATGTGGTACTTGTAGAGCGCTCCCTTGACCACGCCGGGGACGAAACCTTCCCACATGCCCGAGTTGCCGACCGGGGCCAGCGAGTTCGCTTTGGGATTCCAGTCATTAAAGCTCCCGATGACAGAAACGTGCCGCGCATTGGGGGCCCAGACGCTGAACACTGTGCCCGCGGTGCCATTGCGCGTCACCAGGTGAGCGCCCATGGTTTCATAGATCCGGTAATTGCTGCCTTCGTTGAACAGGTAAAGATCCTGCTGGGAGAGCAGGCTCGTGCGCTCGGTAACGGGAGTGGAACTTTCAGGCATAGGATGAGTCCTTAGTGTACTGGAAGCGGCGAAGGTGCGACCCTTCGAGTGGGCAAACCTCAAGATTTGCCATGCTATCCTGACCAGTCCCAGTCATGCCCACTCTCCGCCTGATTCTTCTGTGGCACCAGCACCAGCCTTTCTATAAAGATCTGGTCACCGGGGAATGTCGTCTGCCTTGGGTGCGCCTACACGCCCTGAAGGATTACTACGGAATGGTGAAAATGCTGGAGGAATTTCCCGCGGTTCACCAAAACTTCAACCTGGTGCCCTCACTGATCACTCAGATTCAGGATTATGTGGCCGGAAACGCACGGGATCCCTTCCTGGATGTGGCCGCCAAGCCGGCAAAAGAATTGACCCAGAAAGAGCGCGTCTTTGCCTTGCAATACCTATTCCAGGCCAATCCCAATAATTTGATCGGCCGTTACCCGCGCTACCGCGAATTATTCGAGAAATATCGCGAACATGGCTACGTGGCGGAGAAGGCTGAGAAATATTTCGAACCCCAACAATTCACCGACTTGCAGGTTCTTTCCCAGATTGCGTGGTTCGACGAATTCTTCCTGGAAGAAAAAGATATTGCCGAACTGGTGAAGAAAGAACGCAGCTATTCCCTGGAGGATCAGCAATACGTGATCGCCAGCGAGCGGCGATTGCTGGCGAAAGTGTTGCCGGCTTACGCGGACGCCGCCAAAAAAGGATCGATCGAGATTTCGGCGACTCCGTTTTATCATCCCATTCTGCCGCTGGTTTGCGATACAAATGCCGGCGGCGTTTCTTCCCCCGGGTTGCCGTTGCCGCAGAATCGGTTCCGGCATCCCGAAGACGCGCGGGAACAACTGGTTCGCGCGCTCGATCTGCACCAGCAGGTGTTCGGAGTGCGGCCTCGCGGGATCTGGCCGTCGGAAGGAAGCGTGTCCGAAGAAGTGCTGGCGCTCGCACACGGCCTGGGCATCCAGTGGATGGCGACCGACGAAGGGGTTTTGGGCCGCAGCACCGGCGTATTCTTTGCCCGCGACGGCAACGGCCGGCTGCCCGCGCAACTTGCCGAACGGCTCTATACCATCCACAAATACGAGAAGGGCCCGGTTGCGATGCACATGGCCTTCCGCGACCACACGATTTCCGATCTGATCGGATTTGTGTATTCGGGAATGCCGCCGGCGGAGGCGGCCGGACACCTGCTCAACAACATCAAGCAGGCGGCGCAGCCTCTACTGGCGCAGGGACGCGACGCCGTCGTCTCCATCATGCTCGATGGCGAGAATGCCTGGGAATATTATCCGAAGTCCGGACGCGAATTCCTGCGTCGTTTCTATGACGCCTTGCAGCGCGAGCCCGGACTGGAAGCGGTGACCATCTCAGAGGCGATTGCGCGCCAATCCGCCATTTCTCCATTAACGTCGCTGGTGCCGGGTTCCTGGATCCATGCCAACTTCAATGTGTGGATTGGCGCTCCCGAAGATAATCGAGCCTGGGACTACTTGTACAACGCGCGCGAATTTTATTCGCAGCAGAAGGCACAGGCAAGCGAAGCCAGACAGAAGCTGGCCTTTGAAGAGATTTTGATCGCGGAGGGTAGCGACTGGAACTGGTGGTATGGCCCTGAGCATCACTCGGCCAACGATCGCGATTTTGACGAGCTATACCGTAAGCATCTTGCGAATGTCTACCACGCGCTGGGAGCCAATCCGCCCGATTACCTGATGCAGCCGATTACAGCGGCCGAGGCTCGCCCGGCGTTCGTGCCGCAAACTGCCTACATTCACCCGCGCGTATCGGGAGAAAAGATTCGCTACTTCGAATGGATGGGAGCCGCGGTTTATACGGCGGATCAACGCGCCGGGGCGATGCACGGAAAGCAATTTCTGCTCGATTCCGTTTACGCCGGTATTGATGACGAATTCGTTTACGGCAGGCTCGATTTTGCCGGAGTTGTTCCCGATATGCAGTTTGAACTAGTGGTCAACCTGGAATCGTGGGCAGAGAAGGAGGTCCGGCCGCGACGAGCACTTCGCCTGACGGCCAGCATTCGCGAGCAAAAGCTCGAGGGGTGGAAGGTGGAAAGCACGGAGAGTTCCTGGCCGGATGCAAGCGCCAGCGTTGCAGTACCTCGCGAGGAAAGCGCAAAAGTTGCGTTGCTGCGCAATTTCGAGTTTCGTTTGCCGCTGAACGCGCTGCTGGCAAAGCCAGGCGCGAAGCTTTCTCCGCCGTCGGGTGCCGGAATTACTACCAAGGCTGCTGCCATCGCGCCCGCCAGTCTGCTGAAGTTGCGTTTTGGCCTGTGGCTCAATCGCCTGCCCGTGGATGCATTACCGATTGAAGGATGGATGGAACTCGCGGTTGCCAGCGAGTGGGAGTTAGCCGCGGGAATCTAGCCGGAAAGAAGAAACGCCAGAGGCTTTGCCTCCGGCGTCCAGGTAATCAGATCGTTGATATTGTCCCCAGTTATTGTCCCGAAGTGGCGATCGCCGGGGTCATGGCGAGAGGACGCTTTAGTTCGAGCGTAAGTTGAGTGCCCGCGGGCAGCACCGCCGAGCGATGCTTGCTCAACCAATGAGCGCCGGTTGAGCCCGCGCCGACCATACCGCCGACCACGACTCCAACCGGCCCACCGACCAGGCCACCGATTAACATGCCGCCCGCCGCTCCGCCGCCAGTTTCCAATTGATCCTTGCGGTCGTGCCCGGATCCCTTGAATTGCCCCTCGCGGTCAACGTCGGTGCCGCTGCCGATGTTCGTATCGACCAGCGTCGCATCAAGAAATAATCTTTCGCCGGTTGGCAGAACCAGAGCTTCCGGCAGAATCCCTATCGTGGGCTTGCCCGAGATGCGCCTGGGCTCGCTCACTTTCGTGACCCGGCCCTCCACCGTGGATCCTGCGGGAATGATCACTCTCCCATTGACGCTGACTGGCTCTGTGACTTTACCCTGGAACGGGTCTCCCGGCTTGTTGCTGAAAGTTGCCAGCGTGGTATCGAGTTTGACCATCAAGGCCGTGCCGGCGGGAACGGGAGCAACATTTTGTGCCGCCGCCAACGCTGCCAGCAGAAAAATGCAGGGTAGAGATGTCCACTTCCTCATAGCGCCTCCTCCAGGCTCAGTAGTGAATAACCCGGAATCTTTGCTTTTGACTCTAGATCAGGCAGAGAACCGGAACAATATGCGGCCCGAGCGGGGAACCAGCGAAGGTAAGGGTCGCCGAGCTTCCATCCTACTATGGGAAGGCAAGCACGAATCGGTCGAGCGCCGTCACATGAACCATAATCTCCATCCGCTATAATCGTCGGTTCCACGCAGGAGATCGGAAGGATTCATAAGCCTATGTCAAACATTGCAGCAATTCATGCTCGCCAAGTTCTTGATTCTCGCGGCAATCCTACCGTTGAAGCCGAAGTGTTTCTCGCCGATGGCTCCATGGGGCGCGCCATCGTGCCCAGCGGGGCTTCGACCGGTGAACACGAAGCGGTTGAACTGCGCGACGGCGACAATCATCAATATCTCGGCAAAGGAGTGCTGAAGGCGGTCGAGAACGTAAATGGCGAGATCGCTGAAGCGCTGGCCAACTGGGATGCATTCGACCAGCGCGGGCTCGACGAGCGCATGATCGAGCTCGACGGCACGCCGAACAAAGCACGGCTGGGAGCGAACGCGATTCTGGCAGTCTCGATGGCCGCGGCGCGGGCCTCGGCCAAGTTGCTGGATGTTCCGCTCTATCGCTATTTAGGCGGCGCTGGCGCAAACACGCTGCCTGTTCCCATGATGAACATCCTTAACGGCGGCGCGCATGCTGACAACAACGTGGACTTCCAGGAATTTATGGTCATGCCGGTCGGCGCGCCTTCATTTTCAGAAGCCCTGCGCTGGGGCGTAGAAGTTTTTCACACTCTGAAGGGCGTGCTGAAAAAGCGCGGCTATAACACCGCGGTGGGCGATGAAGGCGGCTTCGCGCCTTCCGTGAAATCGAATGTCGAGGCGATTGAGGTCGTGCTCGAAGCCATCGAAAAGGCTGGCTACAAGCCCGGGGAAGAAATCGCGATCGCGCTCGATCCCGCCGCCAGCGAATTTTATCAGGACGGAAAATATATTTTTAAGAAGTCCGACAAGTCGGCGAAAAGCTCGGACGAGATGGTGAAATGGTGGACGAAGTGGGTGAACGATTACCCGATCGTTTCTATCGAAGACGGATTGTCGGAAGAGGACTGGGACGGCTGGGCCAACCTGACCAGGGAACTGGGTGGCAAAATTCAGCTGGTCGGCGATGACATCTTCGTCACCAATATTGAATTTTTGCAGGAGGGAATCGATAAGGGCGTCGCCAATTCGATTCTAGTCAAAGTCAATCAGATCGGGACGGTCAGCGAGACGCTGGACGCCATCGATCTGGCGCGCCGCAACGGGTACACCTCGGTAATCTCGCACCGCTCCGGCGAAACCGAAGACACTTTTATCGCTGACCTGGCGGTCGCGACCGGTGCGGGCCAGATCAAAACCGGTTCAGCCTCCCGCACCGACCGCATCGCCAAGTACAATCAGTTGCTGCGGATCGAAGAGGAATTGGGCGGGACGGCACGATTTCTTGGCCTGAAGGCGTTGAACTACAAATCATAGGGGCGGCGACCACCGTCAGGAGTGAGGGCGATGAAGAAATTTCCGCGTTTAGCGATGTCAAATGGGCTCCTCCGGAAAATGATCGTGCCGGCTGTCGTGCTTGCTTGCATGGCGGCGTCCGCACAAGTGACGGTTTCTGTTTCCGACGATCCTCCAGCCAGCCGGGAAGACATCCTGAAGCTATTTGACGTGATGCAGACGCGCCAGCAAATGGTGCAGATCATGAAACAAGTCACGCTGCAGATGCGCACGATGAGCCACGAGCAGTTGAGGAAAGATAATCCTAAAATCTCGGATGAAGAACTGGCCCGCATCGACGCGCGCTCGGAGCAGATCATCAACTCCATGCCGCTGGCCGACATCCTCGACGACATGGTCGCGGTCTATCAGAAGCATTTAACCAAGGGCGACGTGGACGCGATGATCGCCTTTTACTCGTCGCCTACAGGGCAAAAAATTTTGCGGGAAATGCCGGCCATGACCGCCGAAGGCATGCAGGCTTCCCAGCCGCGCATGCGCAAAATTCTGGAAGACACCATGCGCAAGGCGCAGGAGAGCGACAAGCGCGGTGGCACCACAAAGGACTAGGAAGAACTTGACGAACCCGGTTATTGAATCAGCTTTCTAGAAGCCCATGCGGTCGTCGGCGCTGGGACCGTAAATCGCCGGAAGCGGAACGTCGTTCAAGCGAAAATACACGCCTAATTGGGCGCGGTGATGTACCAGGTGATTCAAAAACATCTCACGGTAAGCCAAAAAGCGCTGGCCATTGAAAATCGTTTTTCCCTGAAAACTTAGTTTCCAGTTTTCCGTCCAGGCTGAGTCTGGCGTGCTTTTGAGTGCATGGCGCACTTTCGCGGCGCCCTCGTCAAAAAACCTGAGCAGCCCCTCTCTTTCAAATGGAGGCCGCGGGCGGCTCGGGCCGGCGCTGAAATCCAACTCCGGCGTGGTCAGAATCGTCAGGCCAAAGCCCGCCAGCTCGGCCACGTGTGGCGCCAGCTTGTCCAGCGGCATGGATTTGGCGTGCGGCGTGTATCCGGTCTTATCGAAGGGCACACGTTCCAGCATCACGCGAGTATTTTTCATCTCAGCATCGAATTCGGTCAGCAAAAGATCGCCAATAGGCATGATTTCCTCCGGGCCACAATATACCAGAAGGAGAATAAAAAGCGAATATGGTTAAGGCCACAGGCTGGGGAAAGGCATTTGACTTAGTCCATGACTAAGTCTATCATCTGGCAATGGAAGTCAACATCCACGAAGCTAAAACCCATCTTTCCAAACTGTTAGCCCGCGTCGCTTTGGGAGAGGAAGTCATCATTGCCAAAGCCGGAACCCCGGTCGCTAAGCTGGTGCCCCTCAACGAAAAAAAACGAGAGTTCAGATTTGGTTCAGCCAGAGGCGAATTTGTGGTGCCGGAAGACTTTAACGAAGCTGATCCGGAGCTCGAAGACCTCTTCTACAAGCCGCTCCCCGAATGAAGGTGATTCTCGATACGAATACCTTTCTTTGGGGTTTGAGCGCCCCGGAGAGGCTCTCAGTCGCGGCGCGGAACGCGGTTGCATCGTCTGAGAGGTTCTTGAGTGTGGCAAGCATTTGGGAGGCTCTGATCAAAGCCCGGATCGGGAAACTCCTTCTACCAGTTCCCGCAGGTAAGTATCTGATCACGCAAATGAGTGCCAATGGAGTTAGTATACTTTCCATCAGACTCGAGCATGTACTTCAAATTGAGAAGTTGCAGCTCCATCACCGCGATCCTTTCGACCGTATTCTCATTGCGCAGAGCTTGCAAGAAGGCTGGCCGATCATCACTTCGGACCCAGTCTTCAAAGATTATCCAATCCGGGTAATCTGGTAGTTCAATCTGAGTTGATGAAGCTCAGGCTCACCGCTCGATGCTCACGGCTATGAGCTAAGAGCTATGCACCAGGAGTTCAAAGCTTGACTCGACCCAAACCTCTCGTCCTCATCATCCTCGACGGTTGGGGATACCGCGCCGAAACCAAAGCCAACGCCATCGCCCTCGCCCGCAAGCCCACCTACGATCGCCTGCTGCGCGAGTATCCCAACACACTGATTCACTCCAGCGGCCCCTTCGTCGGCCTGCCGGAAGGCCAGATGGGCAACAGCGAGGTGGGCCACCTGAACATCGGGGCTGGCCGCATCGTTCACATGGACATCACGCGCATCGACCTGATGATCCAGAATGGGGAATTCTTTTCGCACCCCGTTCTCGTCAAAGCCATGCAGCATGCGCGCCAGGGCGAGCGGCGCCTGCACCTGTTCGGACTCGTCTCTGACGGCGGCGTTCACTCGCAGCAGGCGCACCTTTATGCCCTGCTGAAAATGGCGAAACAGCAGGGACTGGACCGCGTGTTCGTGCACGCTTTCATGGATGGCCGCGACACCTTGCCCACCAACGGCGCGGGATATCTTGAGCAGCTGCAGCAGAAGATGCGCGAGTACAACTGCGGCAAGATTGCCACGGTGAATGGCCGCTACTACGCCATGGATCGCGACCGCCGCTGGGAGCGCATTGCCAAGGCCTACAACGCGATGATCTTCGCCGATGGCGAGGGCGGAAAACAGTCGGATCCGGTGCAGGGCATGAAAGAGTCTTACAACAAGGGAGTGACGGATGAGTTCGTTATTCCATACGTCTGCACCGATGGCAAGGGCCAGCCTGTCGCCACCATTCGCAACGAGGATTCGTGCATCTGCTTCAACTTCCGCGCCGACCGCGCCCGCCAGATCACTCGCGCCCTCGCTCGCAACAGCGGATTGAATGCGCAGGGCGGCAGTGATCTCCCGGGCGCCGCCGACCTCGACGCTACGATTGCTCGCGACCGCGTTCCGCGCAACCTCCACTACGTCTGCATGACCCAATACGACAAAAACTTTTCCTTGCCCGTCGTCATTCCGCCCGAGTCCATGGCCAACATTCTGGCGAATGTGATGGGCGGTCTGAACATGCGCAACCTGCGCGTCGCCGAAACGGAGAAATACGCGCACGTTACCTATTTCTTCAACGGCGGCGTGGAGCAGCCTTTTCCCGGCGAAGATCGGGTGCTTGTCCCTTCGCCGAAAGTCGCTACTTACGATCTCAAGCCGGAGATGAGCGCTGCTGGCATTGCCGACGCGGTTGTAAAAGCGACGGAAGACGGCACGTTCGATGTCGTCATCGTCAACTTCGCCAATGCTGACATGGTCGGCCACTCCGGCAAAATCGAGCCCACCATCAAAGCCGTCGAAACCGTCGACGCGTGCCTGGCCCGCATCGAAAAAGCGGTGCGCGACAAGGGCGGCGCCATGCTCATCACCGCCGACCATGGCAACGCGGAATTGATGATCGACCCGGCCACCGGCGGCCCGCACACCGCCCACACCACCAATCCTGTACCGTTCATCGTGGTAGCTGAGGATGCAAATCGCTACACGCTCAAGCCCAACGGATCGTTGCGCGACATCTCGCCGACCATGTTGGGGATTCTCGGCGCGGACGAGCCGAAGGAAATGACGGGGAGCGACCTGCGCACCTTGCGCAAAACGTAAGATGTAAATCGTCTCCCATGACGCGCCGAAGCTACAAAACCCTTGCCATTCCAACGCACGAGCTCAGCGAGACAGGAGGAATCTCCTGTCGCCTTCATTGGCATCGCGATCAATCAATCGCCGTGCCTGCCTTCTTAACCGCTTGTCCTTGGCTTAGGCAGCCGCTTGCGCTCCCGCTCGCATCGTAGCGAACGGTCTGTGACTCATCGGTGCAAAACGCTTTCATGCCCGCATCAGGATCCGTCGGAGTTGCGGTTATCTGGAACTTGGTCGCCGGAGTTCCGTCACAGCCCGTAATCTCCACGCTGTAGCCGGCAAGCTCGCTTCCCATCAATTGGATTCCGGTGATATCGACACCGGATGGTACTCCCGTCAAACCAGCAGCAGGCTTCGGGAACAGCTCCGTTATCTTGCACGTGTATCCGCGGTTGGGATGCTGAGCCTTGTATCTGGATTCCGCTCCCGCGATCATGCCAATGCGCAGTCGTGCCAAATTCTCGTCGGTCTCGTTAATTTTGTGGCGCACTCCTTTTAGATAATCGGGATCCGTCAGCGGGACTCTCGCCGCCAAGTCGACTTCGCTCAGCTTCCACACCTCGTTTTCTTGGATCAACGAAAACGTTAGCCGGGGAATTACGGGGATGAACTCGGGCTGCCCGTCCCGAAACATGTGAAAGGACAACTCGATCTCATCGCTGTCGCCGGTGAAACTATCGTGCTCCACTCCGACCTCGAATCTCATCCTCTGTTTCCCCTCTTTCTGTTCGGAGACCAACAGCGTGGGTCCGTCATCAAAGGTTTCGAGATGCCCCTGCGTCGTGAGTTGGCGGCCGATCGTGGAAATCTGCTGCACCATGGAGGTTTCAGGGGTTTCGCCCTTGACGATCAACGCCTGCTTCGCCGCCTTGGGCAGATGCTTCACGAACGAGTCTGGAGCGTTGCCGAGGAACATTTCGAGCAGAGCTTGCCGCGCGGTCTGCGGAGTCTTCGCAGCCTGCTCCCCCGCCATTGGCGATTGCGCCTTCTCCTGTGCAGGCACGACGGCGGAGAGCAAGAAGAACGTGAGCGCGAAGTGGCTGAGTCGCATAGATCACTCCGAAATTCAGATTAGGGCGCCGAAACCATCTTACTCGTCAGACGCAAAATGCCATGTCTAAGTTCCATGGTTCGAGATCGGCGCACATGCTGCCGTGGCGGAGATTAGACGACATCCGCGAAGAGCGACCGCTGATCACTGGTCCCCAAGCGGCGCAAGAGTGGGGATTTTGACTTTGCGGGTTCCCATTGCAAAGACCAGTTTGAGCCGAAAGACTCCAGGACACCCTCTGGAATCTGCGCTATGATATTCGCCCGTCGCGAAAGCAAGCGCCGCGAAACCTTTCCGCCTCTCTGCGGAGGAAAAATGAATTCGCCATCTCGAAAGCCTGCCGCTGTTAGGCCCTCTGCCAAGTCACCGCAGCCGCTCGCCCGACCACTGAGCAGGCGCCTGTTCGCGTATGCAACGATGGCGGGAGCCGGAGTGGCCGCTGGCACACGCGCCGCCGAAGCGGAAGTTGTCTACACTCCCACCCACTCCAATATTCATTTCAATTACCCGCTCGACCTGAATAACGATGGCATTCCTGATTTCCGCATCCTCAGTTCGTCTTTGAGCGGCATTTCCTATCTTGGGGTTAGTCCGATCCCCAAGGGCAACAAGATAGCGGCTTCCGTTCTCATTAGAACTTGTAGCGGGATTGGTCCGGTCACCGCGGCCGCGTTGAACGCCGGAGCTGAGATTGGGCCGGGCGTTTCATTCCAAAGATCGGCGAACTGCATGGCCGCCGGCTTCAGCGGCCTTAATTACGGGCCCTGGGCCGACGTTAAGAGTGGCTACCTTGGGTTTGCGTTCGTGATCGGCGGCCAGGTCCACTACGGCTGGGCACGCCTTTACGTTAACCAGTTTTACTGCAGGGGATGCCAGGCCCGGCTTGAGGGCTATGCCTACGAAACGGTAGCAGGTAAAGCGATCCGCGCAGGCGACGAAGGCAAGGGTGCGGACGAAGCGTCCGTAGCGCCCGGCAGTTTGGGAATGCTGGCGCTAGGTGCGCCGGGGTTGGACCTGTGGAAGAGGCCAAAGAATGAACTCGCAAAGCAATAACGGTGTCTCGACTTCATCCAAACCGCGGGAACCACGAGCGCTGAGTCAAGCTCTTGGCAAGCGCCTGCTGGCCTATGCAACCGTTGGCGCGGGAGCGGCTGCCTGCGCCCATCCTGCCGACGCGAAGATCGTCTACACGCCCACCCGCTCCAACCTTAACGGCGAGTACTCGCTCGATCTCAACCACGACGGCATCGGCGATTTCGAAATCTCCAGCTACTACCTCAGCGCCTTTGGAAGACTGACTGTAAGGCCTCTCATCAGCGGCAACAAGATTGCCCAGGAGCACAGGCTTTGCGGCTTCAACACCGTCGGCGTCGCAGCGTTACCGGTGGACACGATTATTGGGCCGGGTCTTTTTAAGACGACGGTTACATGCATGGCGGCAGTGAGCAGCCCACTTACCAACGGTCCATGGCTGTACGTGAAAGAGCGCTATCTCGGTCTGGCATTTCTGATCAATGGCGAGCTGCACTTCGGCTGGGCCCGGATGAGTTTCTACAATTTCTTCTGTTACAGATGTATCGCGCGGATCCAAGGCTATGCCTACGAAACCGTCCCCAACAGGCCGATCCGCGCCGGCGACGAAGGCAACGCCGCCGACGAAGCGTCCGTCGCTCCGGGGAGCCTGGGAATGCTGGCCCTGGGCGCGCCGGGATTGGACCTGTGGCGAAGATATTCGGAGCAGGAATAGCGAGGATCCATCGCGGCTGAACCGCCGCGTCGTGCTACAGTTTTCCTGGGCTTAGTTGCCCCGCCCATCTCATGGAACCGCGGCTCATCCTGATCCACCAACTGATCAAGCTGGGCGTGGCCGCGGCCGTTTCCAGCAGCCTGGTGCGCACCAAAGAGTTCAAGTCGCTGCTGTTCCGCGAAGAGCGCACCACTCGGCAAAAAATATACTTCGTGCTGTGGATGGCGCTGCCCATTATGCTCGGCGTCTGGATCCGCACATCGGTTCCGAGCTTCCTGGCGGGCGATTTGAGCTTCGAAACAGCTCTTCTTCTCGGGGTGATCGGTGGACGGCTCGCCGGGTCGCTGGGCGGCATCCTGATGGGCATTCCATCGCTCCTGCACGGCGAGTGGGCCGCTCTGCCATTCGGAGTGCTATCGGGATTTCTCGCCGGTCAACTGCGCACCATGGCGATCGACAAAGATGACATCTGGTCGTTCTCGCCGTTCATCGATCAGAGCATTTTTCGCTTGATCAAGCGCAACCTTCCGCGCCCCCGGCTGTTCGACTGGCAGGTGATGTTTTTCACCACGGTGATCGGATTGCGCTTCGTGCAGACCGAGCTGGCGCGCTACTTTCCGCATTCCATTTTCAGCATCGAAAGCCCCGACAACTGGTGGGTTTGGGCTGCGATTTACGCGGCTACGGTCACAGCGATCGGCATCGAGCTGAAAATTTTTAACAGCGTGCGCATTCAAATCAAACTGGAAGAGCAGGAGCGCCTGCTGCTGCACGCGCGCATGGAAGCGCTGCAGAATCAGATCAACCCGCATTTTCTTTTCAATACACTGAACTCCATTTCCTCGCTGGTTCGCTTCGATCCGGAAACCGCGCGCGAAGTCATTTCCAAGCTGGCCACCATCCTGCGCCGACTGCTCAACAGCGCCGATTCGTTCGTGCCCCTGCGGGAAGAAGTCGAGTTCATCGACAACTACCTCGATATTGAGGTGGTGCGCTTCGGAACCGACAAGCTGAAGGTGGTGAAGGAACTGGAGGCGGCCTCGCTCGACGTGATGGTGCCCGCCATGCTGCTGCAGCCGCTGGTGGAGAATTCGATCAAGCATGGGCTTTCCTCGAAGATCGAAGGCGGAAGCATCGTCTTGCGGAGCCGGCTTTCCGATTCGCGGCTGGTCATCGAAGTCGAGGACGACGGCGTCGGCATGGCCGCGGCGCAACTGGAATCCACCAGCATTCGGGGCACCGGAATCGGCATGTCCAACGTGTCGGAGCGGCTGGAGGTGCTGTATGGCGACACGGCAAAGATGAGCATCGACAGCCGCGAAGGGAAGGGGACGCTGGTGCGGATTCTTCTGCCGTTAATCCAATCGATGGGCGCGGTGCCGGAAAACTTCTACGAAGAGCGCTCGACCACGCGGCGGTAGAACGCTTCGTATTGCGGAACAATCTTGCTGGAACAGAAGCGCGATTGGGCCACGGCGCGCGCAGCTTTCCCCATGGCGCGCAAGTTGCTTTCGTCGTTGAGCAAGTCGGTGGCGTACCGCGCCATCGTGTCCACGTCGCCGACGTCGGCGAGAAATCCGCTGACGCCGTGTTCGATCACCTCGGGAACTCCACCGGTGCGCGTGGCGATGGGCACAACCTCGCAGGCCATGGCTTCGAGGGCGGCAAGACCAAATGATTCCAGCTCGCTGGGCATCAGCAAGATATCGGCGATACCCAACATTTCCTGCACTTGATCCTGCTTGCCCAGAAATAGAACGTCTTCATGAATCCCTTTCTGCACCGCCAGCCACTCGGCGACGGAACGATCTGGCCCATCGCCAATCAGCATGAGGCGCGAAGGAACTTTTTTGCGCACGCGGTCGAAAATCTCGACCACGTCGGTCACTCGCTTGACCGGGCGAAAATTGGAAAGATGCAGCAGCAGGCGTTCGCCTTTGGGCGCGTACTCAGCACGCAGTGCGCCGACGTTTGGCGGCCGCATGTAGACATCGCAGTTTACCGAGTTGTAAATGACTTCAATCTCTTTACTCACGTCGAAGACGCGCATGGTGCGATCGCGCAAATAATTAGAGATCGCGGTCACGCCGTCGCTCTGGTTGATGGAGTAGCGAGTGATGGGTAGATAAGAGCGGTCGAGCCCGACCAGCGTGATGTCGGTGCCATGCAGCGTGGTCACGAAAGGCAGCCGCCGCCCGCGCGGGCCTTCGCTCAGCATCTGGCGCGCGAGCAGCGCGCTTACCGAGTGCGGGATCGCATAATGCACGTGCAGCAGGTCAAGGTCGTACAACTGCGCGACCTCAGCCATGCGCGTTGCCAGCGCCAAATCGTAGGGCGGATATTCGAACAGCGGGTAACGGGATACCTCGACTTCGTGGTAGTGAATATTTGGTTCCTGGCCGCGCAGGCGGATGGGCTGCGCGTAGGAGATGAAGTGAATCTCGTGGCCGCGCTGCGCCAGCTCCAAACCCAGTTCGGTGGCGACCACTCCGCTGCCACCATACGTGGGATACCCCGTAATCCCGATCTTCATGCGTCCACTTCCCCCGATTTCGTCATTCGATGGCCGGAATCAGCTTTGGATGCAGATTGTACAGGGGACGAACAGAAACGGCGCAGTTCGCGCCGGGCGGGCGACGTTATTCGGAAGGTTTCTGGCCGTTCTTGGTGAGGCCGGGATCCATCTTGTCGAGGTGGGCCTGAAAGCGATCTTTTGATTCTTGCGGGAGGCCGGTAAATTCAATGCCCATGCCCACGCCGCGATCGCAGGTGCGGACGGTGGCGCTGGCCGAGATGTGTTCCTGATCGATCCAGAAATCGACACGCAAGACGGTGGCCAGCGGCAGCGGCATCACCGTCTCAACATAACAACCGTTGCCGCTGATGTCGGTGGCATTCACCCGCATGGGCGTGTTCACGCGCTCGTCCCGAAATTCGAGAGGGAAGCAAATTCGGTGGCGCTGAAATCGCCGCCGGTTGTCGTTGCTCAAAGTGGGCGCGTCGGCATGCAAGACGACGGGCAGCTGCGAAAGCCATGGGCATTCCTGGTCGGAAACCAGCTCGACGCCGACCTGGATTTTCTTGATGCCTCCCGCGTCCTGCACCCAAACCACTCTGCAGCGGGCTTTCCGGGTTTCGTATTGCACACCAATGATGTCGCCGATTTTCAGGGATTGTTCCAGTCCGGTAATGGCGGCTCCGGTCACGGTGGCGTTATTGGCAATGGCCTGCTGGTGGAAGGGCTGGTCGTTCGCGCCCATGCCCCACACGCGCACGCGCAGATCTGACACCATTCGCGGGGCGGCGCCACTAGTAGCCATAAAAAACCTCAGGAATACGCATCCGCAGTTGAATCTACGCGATGATAACCCTCGGCGCAGGTTTGCTTAAGGTTACGAAAGTACTGCGGTTTTAGCGGTTTAGGAACGGCTCAACAGCCTGAAACGAATCATGCAGCAATCAGGTCGCGATACGAAATGAGCTCAACCCCTTGCCGATCGAGCACTTGCCGCGCTTCCGGCCGGGTGAGCACGTCAAGTTCGGTTTGGCGCGACTCGCGCAGTCGGGTGCGCGCGGATTTGAGCTCGTCGTCGTTATATCCGGGGTGGCAGACGAACTCCCAGGTGCCTTCGGGGATGGTTTGCGCAATGGCGCGGAAGAGGTCTTCATCCAGCGCGCCGGTGACCACAACCCCGAGCGTGCCATCGGGAGTAAGGAAGCCCGCGCGCCTGGTCGCCTCGCGAAACTTGCCGGCCAGGCCGGTCAAGACGCGGACTTCAACATAGCGCGTCCACAAATCGGGGCGGCGCAGAAGTTCTCCGGAGCGAAAGGGACGGCGCGGCCCGAACGGGTTGCGAATGGCTCGCACTCCGCATCTTGCGGCGGCGCGCAAAATCGGGCGCAGCACCGAGGGAAACAGATGAGTATGCTTGTGCGTATCGACGTGCGAGACGCAAATGCCCGCGCCTTGCAATTTCTGAATTTGAGCGCCCGCCTCCGCTTCAATCTGTTCCGGGCGGATCCGGCCGGCGAGGGCACGGACCGCGAACATCTTTAACCCGTCGCCAAAACGGCCGTCGCTGGTCAGTGACGAAATCTGCGACGGGGGAAGCACGGGTTCGCCGTCGATCAATACAATGTGGCAGCCGACGCTCAGCCGCGGCTGCGTTTTCGCCAGCTGAGCGGCTGGTTCGAAAGCGCGGCCACGCGCCATGAGCGTCGTGGAAGTGACGATTCCGCCGGCGTGCGCCTCAACAATGGCGCGATTAATGCCGGCGGTGTAGCCGAAATCGTCGGCGTTGACGATGAGTCGCCGCACTGCGCCAGTCTAGCATCGAATTTTCGCGATGCGGTTTTTCGCCCGACGCGCGTGAATTGGCTAGGTTATGATGAGGACTCGGCTCGCGTGGGCGGTTAGCTCAGCTGGTTAGAGCGCCTGCCTTACAAGCAGGAGGTCGCAGGTTCGAGTCCTGCACTGCCCACCAACCTAAAATCAACCATTTAGGCGGGATTCCATCCAGACCGGAATTCTAAGGCAGAGGCTCAATCAGCGCAAGGATTTTCGGGCCTTCTTCTTGCCCTCTTTTCGGTTCCTGGGTGAATTCGGACTCTCATTCCACCAACGCAGCTTTGCCTCTCGCCGTGCCGGGTCCGCGCATTCGGGTGAGCAAAATTTCTGGCCTTTCTCAGTCCTGAAGAAGTAGGGCGCGGAACACATGGGACCTCCACAACGAATCATTAGCATTTGATTGTTCTGAAGCCAATATAAAGCGGCTTCAAGCGGACAGATTCTCGGCACGTCCTCCAGGAGGTCCTCACCCATCCAAGTCTCAAAGAGTCGTACCTTCTGCTGTGGACTATCCCCACGGGCGCGTGATGTCCATTCCAACCGTTTTACGGCCTGTCCATCGGTGACATCTAAAAGGCTCGGATTCTCAGCCCTCAGAACCATGCGGTGGTATGCGTCCCGCAGTCGGTAGAAAAACCAATCTCGCTGCCGTGCGTCCTGTTCTGTCCAGATTCGGCGGAGCGCACCTCGCACCTTAGGAACAAATTGCTTGAGGTGCTCACGCGGAATTTCCACGATTGCGCTTTCGCTCTGAAACGTGAACAAACGCTGCCATTTCCGTAACCAGCGCTCGAAATGCGGAGACTCATCACTAAAGTGGGCATACGGAGTATTGCGGATAGGGTCAATTGTAGCCAGCGGGTCAGGCAGGTTGACACACTCCATAAGAAAGTCGCGGATGAGACTCTCTGACGTTCCTAGAACTTGATGCTCTGCTTTTTCGGGTGAGTTCATACTGATGCGTTTTGCCCTTGCATGATGGACCGCTCGGTGAGAATGTGTTGCTAGAATGTGTTTCTAGACATTAATAGATATTAACATCTAGAAAATAGTCTAGCAGGTGGATGACGTGAAAGCAAGGCCCGAACAGAGCATAGAAAACCGGCTCCATAGCGTTGAGTCCGCCGCTGAGTTCTTAGGCTTCGTGTCCCCATCCACAATCCGATCATGGCTCACGCAGGGCCGATTGACGCGGATAAAGGTGGGAAGGCTGACGCGGGTCCGTGAATCCGAGCTACTTGCTCTGATTAAGCCAGAACAGAAGGGAGCGACGAAGCAATGACCGGACAACAGTTGATTCTTGATTTGTGGCGTAAGAGCCTAATTACCGCTCGGGAAGCAGGCGGCGTGCCCGCCACTGCCGTGGAGGAACTGATCTGGAAATCCCGCGAAGCCCTCACATCCTTCGGCTGCTCGAAACACGATGCTGATGTGGTCTTGTTTTCCGTTTACACGGAGATTCATTGGGATTGGAACCAGCCCACAGATCGAGTCTTCGAGTCAATGCTCGATACCGAGTTGATGGACTTTTACAAGAGACAGGGGATGGACAGTTTATGAGCCAACCACAAGCCATTTTTCGCAGTTCCTTCTTTGCTGTTTTGGAAGCCTACGCGCCTACGCTGCTCGCTGGGCCTCAAGCGTCCATCCCACAACCGAAAGCGCGAACGTTCGCAGCCGGGCAGGTTGGCATCGTTGGCGTGTTGGGCCAAGGCGGGGATTGGTTTGTCGATTCCGATTATTCGGACATCCGGGCGAGCGTGCGCCGTGCCCTTGCTGACGCATCCGTCCGAACGATTGATTTGATTATTGACTCGCCGGGGGGCAGCGTCCTGGGCCTGCCCGAAACGGCGGACGCGATACACGCGGCAAACAAAATTAAGCCGGTACGTGCTTTTGTGACCGGCATCGCCGCCTCCGCCGCTTACTGGCTCGCATCACAGGCGAGCACGATCACCCTCACACCATCCGGCGAAGTGGGCAGCGTGGGCGTCCTGGATTTACACACGGACATCAGCAAGGCGCTGGAAAACGCGGGCGTAAAACTCACAGCAGTGACAGCCGGAGAGCACAAGGTTGAGCGAGCGCCCTTCGCTCCGCTATCCGATGACGCGAAGGCCCACATGCAAGCGGGGGTCAATGATTGGTACGCAGACTTCTTGCGGGCTATTCGCCGGGGACGCGGGCAGCGCGTGTCTGCCAATGGCAATTACGGCGGCGGTCGGATGCTTGGCTCACGCGCAGCCCTAGCAGAGGGCATGGTGGATTTTATTGGAGGTGTGCAGTGACGCTATTGGAACTAACTTTCCAACGTAAAAAGGCAAAGCAAGCGGCTGCCTGTCTGCTGGACGGGGCGGTCCTTGAATCACGCTCGCTAACGATTGCAGAGCAAGTCCGCTTTGACGCCCTGGCCGCACGCATTCACGAATTAGACGATGCGATCTCGCGGCGCGAATCTCTCAGAAAGGCAGTGACCGCATAACAATGGGACTCATCACACTCAATCTCCCCGCGCCTCCTGTTCCCACCGGAAAGCGAGCCGATTTGCTGTCGCTCGGCGCACCGTACAACCTTGCCACACTTTCATCTCTTATGACCGGGGTGGTGTCCCACTCCGGGCAAGTGGTGACGCCGCAAAGAGCAATGCGGGCGTCTGCCGTGCTCGCCTGCATTCACATTCTGTGTTCGGACCTTGCGTCCCTTCCGCTGAATCTCTACCGGCGCACGCCGCAGGGAAACGAACTCGCAACGGACCATCCGCTTTTCCGCTTGCTCCATGACACTCCTAACTCCTGGCAAACCAGCATGGAGCTGAGGGAAGCAATGGTTCTTGACATTCTCTGCTTCGGGCAGTCCTTCATCGAAAAGGAAATAACGGGGGACGGCATCGCTGCTCTGTATCCGCTCAGTGCGGGCCGCATGGTGTATGTGAATCCCCTCGATATGTTTATCCCGCCTCCTGTGCCGCTGTTTTGGCGGTACGCGGACCCTCGCTTGGGCCAGCGCATTCTGATGTCAGACGATCTCTGGATAACCCGGATGCTTGCGCCTGGAGGCACGATTGAGGGCCAATCTCTCATCCTGCTTGCGCGTGAGGCCATTGGCTTGGCACTCGCGGCGGAGGAACAGGGCGCACGCCTCTTTCGGCAAGGTGTACAGACGGATTTAACCCTCCAAACGGATGGGGAACTGGATGAGCCGGGCAAAGACCAGCTCCGCAAGTCATTCATGGAACGGCACGCGGGGTCATGGAACTCTTGGATGCCGATGCTATTGGAGAATGGCCTCAAGGCTCAGCGCATCGGACTCACAGCGCAAGAATCGCAGTACATCGAGGCCCGCGCCTTTCAGCTTCAGGACATCGCACGCATTTTCCGAATCCCTGATGTACTGTTGGGAATTTCTCAGGGCCGCACGGCCACATTCGCAAGCGCGGAACAGTTTTTCCTTTCCTACGTCAAGTACACGCTCGGGCCGTGGTGTCAGCGCATTGAGCAGTCCATCACGCGGGACCTCTTAGCGCCCAGCGAAACAGAATATTTTGCGAAGCATGACCTTGATAGCCTTACCCGCGCCGATCTTCAGACCCGGTATTCGGCTCACGCCTCGGGAATCGCGGCGGGTTTTCTCACACGCAATGAAGCGCGGCGCATGGAAAATTTGCCAACGCTGCCCGGCCTGGACGAACCACTAAGCCCGCTTAACATGGGCAGCGGCGGGAAAATCCCACCGGCCCAAGGCGCGGGCGCACGCCTAGCGCATCAGCTCGCTAAAAACAGCGTGGCGCATGAACTGAAGTTGCTTGCCGATGGCAAGAGCCGCGCCGATGTGTACACGAAGCTGCTACCCGGTTATCTCGCAACCAAGACGGGCCTGTCCGCTGTGCAGTGCGCGGAGTATTGCCAAGCCCGAATGTCACAGCTGCAGGCGGGCGAGCTGGAGGGCGTGGAGCTGCTTGCGGGCTTGCTCCAAAAAGTTTGATTCGGGGCTGGACTCCGAAAATTCGCAATCACCGGCTGGACCGGCTACAGCGAAAATTTGAGGTAAGAAGGCACTTATATGACGTTAGTTGAAGTTCGCACCATGCGGCAGACTTGCCGTGCCAAGCTGGAAGATTTGCTTGGCCGCACCTCCAGCCGCGAAATGTCAACCGAAGAAAACCAGATGTTTACCGATCTGAAGGCGGAGGGCGAGCGGCTTGCCAGTCTCGAATCCCGCTATGCAGTCCTGGAATCCTTCGACAAGGGAACAACGCAGACCATCGTCCGTCAACCCATCGCACCAACTGAGGCAGACCGGAAGGCGGCTTACATCAAGGCGCTGGACGCATTCCTTCGCGGTGATACGAAGATGGCAACGGACACGCCCCTCCAGATTCAGCAAAGCCCAATCAGCGGCGCGGCTGCCGCAGTGCCCACGGATGTTGTCCCATCAATCATTCAGGGTATCAACGACTATGACATCTGTGGCCGCTTGGGTGTCTTGGATTTCCCACGGGATTCAACGGTGCCCTTGGTGGTCACGATGCAGACGGCGGCCCCGGCTGCGGCTGTGTACGCCGAAGGCGCAGCGCCCACTCAATCCACTCCTCCAACTTACGCAACGGTCACGCTGACCGGCGCGAAATATCAGAACCTCACCAAGTACTCCATTGAGGCGCGGATGAATCTCGCCATTCCCATCGTGTCCTCCGTTCTGCGGGCGCTCGCTCTCGGTCAGCTTCAGAGTCAAAACGCGGCTTTCATGGCGGCATTCAAAACCGCGATGCAAGCCAATTCCGCCGCGCTAGTGGATAGCTCCACAGACAGCCCGGCAGACGCCTACTCATTCCTGAGCCGCCTGAAGTACGCACAGGGCTACTTCTGGCAGAACAGTCCCAACAACAAATTTCTGCTGAGTCCTTCCGACTTGCAGAAATGCAAAAACGCACGGGACAGCTACGGGCGTCCGCTGTTCGATGACGCCACGGACACGTTGCTATCAAAGCCCTACGCCGTCCACCCGGACGCTGACCGCGTGTATTACGGGGACTTCGGCGTTTCCATTTGCCGCTCCCGTACGCCGCTGTACGTGCAGACCTTGCTTGAGCTGTTCGCAGAGCAAGGACTTATCGGCGTGACCAGCTTCCAGTTCGCGGACTTCAAGGTCTTTGCGCCGCCGGTGTACCAGCCTGTCGTATTCGGCAACTTGGACGCTGCGGGCGCATAAATCTTTCCCCCTGAGTTAGCCGGGGCCTGCACTTCTTTGCGGCAAGTGCGGGATAGCGCTAGCGGCGGTCTTCGGCGTACCGCTTTCAACAAAACCGCCGGAAACGGGGCTGCTGTTTTTCGGGAAGGGCAGCAGCCCCAATCTTCCATAAGGAATTACCTACCATGACTGACGCAATTGATGAGCTAGTCGCACGGTCCAAAGATCACCGCGAGTTGCGAGCGTTTTACGAATTCCACAGAAAGCATCCCGAAGTATTGGATTTTCTTGTGCAGGAAATTCGGCTGCGGTTAGAGCGGTTTGACGCCTTCTCTTATCACAGCCTTTGGCAGTACGCACGATGGAAACTCGAAATGGAAAAAGGACCGGGGGATACGTTCCTGATGAACGATCACGCCGCCCCATTCTATGCGCGAGCCATCACGGTTCTGCATCCTGAGTTCAATGGACGTGCGGAGTTCCGAACCTCAAAGGCCGACACGATTCTTGGATTACGAATTGAGCCGGTGCCGGAAAAGCGCCCGAAGAATTATGCCCGCCGCCTGCAGTGGGCAGACGGGACGGCGATTGAGAAAGGTTGGAGGCCCGCATTCCCGCACGTTATCAATCATGCCGCAAACCGTAAAGCGGACATTCACTGACATGACCATCACGGAATTACAAAGCCAGCGCCGGTGGGTGCTCTGGCGGTTCATCCAGAAGCCGGGGAAGGACAAGCCGGACAAGGTGCCCTTTCAGGTCAATGGCAAGATGGCCCGCACGAATGACCCGGCTACTTGGAGCACATACGCGGAATGTGAGACTGCCGTGCTTCACTTTGACGGCATCGGGCTTGTGCTGGGCGAAGTGGATAGCGTGTCGGTGTGGGGCGTGGACATTGATGGATGCTGTGATGCGCTGACAGGAAAGTTTAGTGCTGAGTCACGCGAGGTCGTGATTGGCCTGGACTCCTATGGCGAATACAGCCCGAGCGGGAGCGGCTGCCATGTCTTCGGCATCGGCAAGCTGCCGGGTGAGGGAAGGCCCATTGTGCGGCCCTTTCCCGGCTGCAAGCAAATTGAGATTAAGGGCCGAGGCTACTACTTCACGCTCACCGGCAGACACTTGAGCAAGACGCCAACGGAATTGATGAGCCGCCAAGCAGAATTGGTGGCGCTGTGCGAGCGTGCGCTAGCAGCCACACGGTCAAACGGCCTAAACGTTGCTGTCCCACAAGATGAGGAAGCGCGATTACAAAAGCTGTGGGCCGGGGATATTAGCGATTATGAAGGGAACCACAGCCGGGCGGACCTCGCGCTCTGCGGCATTCTTGCACGCCGTTTTCGGAATGATGTTTTCAAAATTGATGATGAGTTTCGGAAGTCCGGCCTGTACCGCGAAAAATGGGAACGGTCCGACTACCGCTCTGCCACGATCCTCAAAGCCATCAAGGGTGAGCCGATTTTTGATAGTAGAGATGATGAGCCAATCGAAGATGACGGTGTGACGGAATACCTTGTGGATGCTTTGCCCGAGCCGATGCACGAAGGCTGGTTTCCGAAAGGCGAAGTGTCACTCATCGGCGGCTCGTCCGGCGCGGGTAAGACATCCTGGGCAATGCCCTTGCTGGAGAAAATCCGCAAGGGTTCTGATGTCTTCGGGCATTCCGCAAAGGCACGTGACTATCGCGTGCTGTTGCATGACCGCTCTAAGAAAGCCATGCAGCGCACGGTGAAGGCCCTGGGATTGTCTGCTGAGTCTATCCAGCGCGTGATTCGCCTAACCAGCACGCAACAGTCGCGCCCACCCGCAGAGATTCTAGAGGCGGCCATTGAGCGTGAGCCGGGCGTGGAATGCTGGTTTGTCGAAGGTCTGGACCTATGGATTCCAGACCCAAACAAAATGGAGATTGTGGGTCCGGTCATTGATGGCTTGCAGCGCATCGCTACACGCCGCGATGTGGTAGTGCTTGGCACAGTGGGTAGCCCAAAACAGCGCGGCAAGGACAACAAATATTTTGGTCGTGATGCGCTATTCGGCAGTGCCGCATTGGCCCGCAAAGTTGAAACTGTCGTGCTGATGCAGTTGCACAACGAAGATGACCCCAACAGCGTGCGCCGTTGCACAGTTTTGCCAAGGAATGGACGCGCTGAGACGCTGTATTTTGAATGGCAAGCTGAAGGGCTATGCTTGACAACCGAACCTCAGCCGGTCCAAGAGGTAAAAGCGATTGACCGCATGGAGCAACGCATCTTCAGCGCCGTGAAGCCGGGCGAAGAGATTAAATTTCAGCCGGGCTTTGGCAATCGCAATCTCTTTTTCGAGTGGAAGAATCGGGCAATAACACAGGGCAAGGTCACGCGCTCCCACGGGAAATACTATCGAGCCTTCCAGACTGCGAAGCAGTAAACTATCAAAACTCACGACAGCAAAGGTGAACTGAGGCCCATATCTTATGAAGATTCAGCTCGGCGACACTTTGCGAATTTCGCCGCAATACACCTCCCGACGTTGGCAAAAATTGGATTTGAATAACCCGGAAGATTGGTCGAAAGCGGCGGAGATAGTAAGGGACCGGCTGGAGGGTCGATTCCTCCGCTTTGCAAGCGAATGGTTGAGAGTGAGGGACTCCGGTTTCGTCGTCTTAGCCATTGATTGCCTGCTGGCGGAAACAATTCAGCAATTCAGAGACGGAATCATACGCGACGAAGGAATAGGCAAATCCAAAGAGCTGATTACCAAGTTCCTTGAAGGAAGACAGTTTCAACCAGACTTCGATAGCACCGCGCGTACGGCGTTCTTCGAAGACATCCGTTGCGGTCTCCTCCATCAGGCAGAGGCGAGAAAGATGTGGTTGATTCGGCGGCGGCAGCCGGGGATGCTTGGCGCGGTTGGGGGCGGCAAAGGGTACATCATCGATGTCGAAAGATTCCACGCCGCATTGAAAGACAGTTTGGACGAATACGTCCAACTAATTTCTCAGCCCGATAGTTCGCAATTGCGTTCAAGTCTGTGGAGAAAGATGAATGACATCTGTAACGTGCGCGAGGCAAGAGGAGCCGTGTACGAACCCGAGCCCCCTTGCCCAAACCAATAGCCCCACCGGCATAATTGTCGGTACGCACACTCTCAAAATCAGGTGTGTGTGTACCGATGAAAACGCCACTTGCGCGGCTCGCAATTTACTGAAAACACTGGACACGAGAGGTTTTATCTACGATTGTGTTATCAGTACTACTACTCTCAATTCGCTGAGTAGTCGTACCCATTCAACCACTTAGCCGCAATCTGGTGATATTCGCCTTTCGTTCGCCAAAATCGAGAATTATTGTATGCGTGGAAAAAAGAATTGCGGCGCTCTTTTGAGGGTCGGTGCTAGACATTTTAACCCGCATCCGTCGTCAAGAGCGACTCTGCTATCATCGCTGGCATGGACGCAACGACCGACATCTGCAAATGCGGACATCCGTTCTCCGTGCACACCAAGGATGAACGAGGTGAACTCGCGCGGATTTTTAGCGAGGGCGAGAAATGGGACATCGATACAGACAAAGTAGTTGGCGAAGCTGGATGTACCCTTTGTGATTGCTCTCACCCTACGGAGAGGCTAATCAACCCCAAGTGCTAGGCTTTATTTCGCTCCGGTCGCAGGTTTCGTTTGCGGAGGTTCTGACGCCTTATCGCCGTTGCCGTCGTCGCCGCCGTTAACGTAAACGTCCGCCTGCCGGTTTCCATTCTTGAAAGCATCGCTAATATCAACCTTCCCGTTCGCCGCGTCGAACCAATACGTGGGGCCGTTGTAATTCCGATGTTTCAACTTCGGATCGTATTCAGCAGCGATGATCGTCTCCAGAGCCGCAACCTTGTTCGCCATCCATAAACACTGATAAGCGTTTAGATTTTCGTCCTTGACGAGCCCTATGATCGTCGCGTTTCGCCACGTCTGCGACTCTTCAACGTTTAGTTTGTCGGATATGAGCTGCTGGACGCGGGCTTGCCATTCCTTTGATTGGTCTCGCATCCACGTTGGCATGGGTGTCTTTCCCGGCACCGTTGCACACTCATTTTCAATGTGGTATCCCTCTACGAGAAGTGCTTGAAACGGCTTCCCACGCTGTGGCTTGATAACTATGTACCAATCGAAAGCCACGAAGCCCACCGCTAGCACTATTGCGGCAAGGACCAAGCTGATTCTCCCTAGACGCCACACACTGCGAAGCGCGAAAAACGTGCAGACCACGGAGACGAGCAGTAAAACCGACCCGAAAATCGCGCTCGATTCAGGGACAATTACTGTCCAGCTCCATGAAGCCAATGCGACCGCGAAACCGCCTAGACCGAGAAAGTCTTGTAAACGCTGTCTCGATTCCGCTTCCACCTGCTTTCTCTGCTTAAGTGACACGAACTCCCGTTTCTGCTCTTTCACGTCGGGCGTTGGCTGCGGCGGTGAGTCGCCGTTGTGCTTCCGGTGGGCACGTCTATCGTGACTGTTCCCTCCGCCACTATTCCGCTTATGGTGACCCATCCATCATAGTGTGCGCCGAGCCGCAGATGTGCCGCAAACAAAAAAATCCGAAGATGCGCGATCTTCGGCTTATCCTCTAAGGAGGCTCACCCGCTCATGGACCGCCTGCAAGTCCGCTGTTACGAGATTCGCGTAGCGCCGCGTCATCTCAAGCGAGCTGTGCCCGAGCACTTTTTGCAAGTGAAACACGGACCCGCCTCGCCTCAGATAGTTGACCGCAAATGTGTGCCGGAAAGCGTGCAAGGTCCGCGCTGGAGGGTTAAAGCCAAGCCGCTTGCAAAGTAGTTTCACGTCTCGCAGAGCGTTTCGGTTTGTCAACCGGGTTTCCGTCCGGTTTGCAAAGAGCAACGAATCCGGCATACGGCTAGAGTCCTTGCAATAGCGAAACATTGCTTTTCGTAGCTCAAAACTAAAGGGAACAACTCGCTGCTTACGTCCTTTTCCGTCCAGCGTTACCAGCAAATTCTCAAAATCAATTTCATGCACTCGCAGACTCAGAGCCTCGGAAATTCGACATCCTGTGTCGAGTAAAAACAGAGTCAGAAGCCGGAGCCGTCTTTGACATTTTCCTTTCGGCTTCCACGTCACAAGCCGCTTAATTTGGACATCTGTGAATGTCGGCAGGACAAGATGAGGCTCTTTCAACTGGCGGACCTTGAGCGAAGACCCGGACCACTTCAGGTAAGCGTTGATGGCCCTGATTGCGGAATTACAGCCGGTTGCCTTGCGTCCCTTTTCCCGCATCCGGACCACTACGTCATTCAATTGTTCTTGGGTTGGCGTTTCACAGGGCAGCCATCGAAAACTGTCCTTGTACCATTCCAGCGTTGCGGGCGTGACATTCTGTAGGTATTGGCGCTCACGGATGAACTGCTGAAAACCTTGCATTGCGATTCCTCCAAGCAGGGGGTCAGATTTGGAGGAAAACCGCGTAAACATTGGTCTTTTCGTAAGCTGGTTAGAGCGCCTGCCTTACAAGCAGGAGGTCGCAGGTTCGAGTCCTGCACTGCCCACCAACCTCGTTCGCGCTCAGCATAGCGTGGCTGGGGCAAGCGAACGCTTCAGTTTAAAAAATCCTCATTAAGGCGCGGCGGCCTTTGGTCCATCCTTCCCTTAACATTGGGAAAGCTGCGTGGAGCGCGCTGCAATTTCCAGAAAAATTGTCTTGCGTCAAGCGGCCGGCCGCGCGCTCAAAAGGTGATAACCAGACGGTGAGAACGGGGCGATACCGGTTCTCCCGCATGCCGCCGGGAGGATGAAGGTACTGGAAGTCGGTGCCCAGGGAAAGGTGTTTGTTCAACGAGGCTTTGTAGTAGGCTTCCAGCCGAATTTGGAATACCTAATCCCGCCAGATCCTCCGCTCCCCCTGCGAGCACGGCGCTGCCCCGCCTCTAATCCGTCTGCGGCTGTTTGCCGATACGGGGAGAGTGAGCACATCGAGTTTTGCGCCAAAACGGGGCGAAGCGCACGCCCTGCCCAAATCCGGAACCCACTTCGTTGCCCGCCAGCCCATCCTCACGGCCGACGAAAAAGTGTTTGGTTACGAACTTCTGTTTCGCGATGGCATTGAGGACTTTTTCGCCCACCCCGACACGGACTTGGCCTCGCGCAGCACGCTCGACACTTCTGTACTGATTGGGCTGAACACGCTGTGTGACGGGCGGCGCGCCTTCATCAACTGCACGCGTGAAATTCTTTTGAAGGACTACATCACGCTGCTGCCTTCTGGGCAGGTGGTGGTGGAAGTGCTCGAAACCGTTCCCGCCGACGAACTGGTGATTGAGGCGTGCCGCCGCCTGAAAAAAGCGGGCTACCTGATCGCCCTCGATGATTTTGCGGTGAATGATCCGCGGGCGGTGATGACCGATCTGGCCGACATTATTAAAGTTGATTTGCGCGCCACCTCCGCGGCAGAGGCGGCTGCCATGGTCAAGCAGTATGGCCCCTGGCGCTGCCGCATGCTGGCCGAAAAGGTGGAAACCCGCGAGGAGTTCACCGCCGCGCAAAGCGACGGCTTTATCTACTTCCAGGGATATTTCTTCCGCCGCCCGGAACTGCTCCGCGCCCAGGAAATTCCCGCCAACCGCGTGAATTATCTGCGGATGCTGCGCGCCGTGTCCCAGCCCGAGCTGGACGTGCGGGAGATCGAAAACCTGCTCAAGGGAGAAGCCTCCCTCTGCTATCGGCTGTTGCGCTACATGAACTCGGCGGTCTTCGCTTTTTCCGCGGAGATTCAGTCGGTGCGGCATGCCTTGTCGCTCCTGGGCGAACGCGAAGTCAGGCGTTGGGTGCGACTGGTGGCCACGCTCGGCGCCGGCCAGGCCAAAACCAGCGACCTGGTTCTCGCCGCGCTGGTCCGCGCCCGTTTTTGCGAGCTGCTGTCCCCCAAAATTCCGCACGGCAAATCCGACTTGTTCCTGATGGGCATGCTCTCGCTCATGGACGTGATCCTGGAAATTCCCATGGCGCAGGTGATTGATAACGTGCCCATCGACGCGGAAAGCAAGCGCTTGCTGATTTCCGGCGAAGGCAACCTGCGGCCGTTTTATCAGCTCATGCTGGCGCAGGAAACGGGAAACTGGGCCGCGGTCGGCGAATTGGGAGCCCGCCTTCGCCTCAGCGAGAAAGAAGTGGCCGACGCTCACTGGGAAGCCATGCTGTGGGCCCGGCGCGTTCAGTCCGGAGCCTGAACGCGCGAAAGAAATCCAAGAAAAGTTTTGTACAGGGCGGGGCAGATTGTTCCGTCAAGGCCGACGGGTTCGCCGCCGATCCTGCGATCAGCGGGCAGTCGCGGCGGCGGCCGCGTCGCTGATCTGGCAGGCGCGGACGATGGAGCACGTGCAGCAGGCGGTCGTCCAGTGTTGGGCACTCCGAGAATCTTGCTGCGCACGCTGCCGCGTAGAGTTTCCGGAGGCGGTTCAAGCTATCTTCCTCGACCTCGACCACATCGCCAATCTCGTCGACCACCAGGCTGATCGCACCGCCTTCAGAGCGCACCACGACATTCATCGGCGTCATGTCGGCGGCCGGCAACTCGAGGCGGCGGCGCGATCGACGGCCGTCACAATCTGGCCGCGCAGGTTGATCAGCCCGCTGACCACGTCGGGCGCAAGCGGCACGCGGTCATGTCGAGAGAGCGCATCACTTCCTGCACTCCCTTCAGTTCCACGCCGAACAACAGGCGGTCGAGATAAAAGGTACAAAACTGCGAGATCTGTGCCATAGCTAAGTCCCCAATCGGTGATGATGTCACTCTCTCCCATTGCCGGAATCCTTCAAAGCGGGATACGGCGCGGCCCAGATCGGAGCGCTCCTTGTTCATCGTCGGAACCAGCCTGAAGCATCAGGAGTTGGCGCGATTTGGGTCGACCTTCTACCAAACCAGCCGCAGCCCGATGCGCGGCGAGTTCGAGTACCGCTCAGCTAGAATGGCGAACGAACCGGGGCGATTCGAACTCTGTGGCGATGCGAACCATAGCCAAGCCAACTTCCACGCAACCCTCATCTTTCGACGCATTAATTCTGGGCGGCGGCGCTGCAGGATTGATGTGTGCCTTCGAGGCCGGGAAGCGCGGCCGCCGCGTTGTCGTGTTGGAGCATGCCGACCGGCTGGGTAAGAAGATTCTCATATCAGGTGGCGGCCGTTGTAATTTCACCAACCTGCACTGCGGCCCGGAGCACTTTCTAGGCTCGAATTCACACTTCGCCAAATCAGCCCTGGCTCGCTACACACCGGAAGACTTTCTTGCGCTGGTTCGGAAGCACCGCATTGCCTATCACGAAAAAACGCTAGGGCAATTGTTCTGCGATCGCACGGCGCGCGACATCCTCAGCATGCTCGAGGCCGAATGCGGCGCGGTGGGCGTGCGCATCGCCTTGCAGACGAGCATCCGTACGGTCGAAAACAAGGACGGCTTCTTAGTGCGAGCCGCGAACGAAGATTTTCATGCGCCGGCGCTGGTCGTGGCCACCGGCGGGCTCTCCATTCCCAAACTTGGCGCGACCGCTTTCGGATACGATCTCGCCAGGCAATTCGGCCATGCGATTCGCGAGCCGCGCCCCGCGCTTGTGCCGTTTCTATGGAGTACCGGCGATAGCGCAAAGTATCGTGACTTGGCCGGAGTTTCCGCGGAAGTGGTGGCCTCCTGCGGAAAGCAGTCGTTTCGCGAGAAGATGCTTTTCACTCATCGCGGGCTCAGCGGGCCGGCGATCCTGCAGGTATCTTCCTATTGGAAAGCTGGCGAGCCCATCCGCATCGACCTGGCGCCAGACAGCGAAGTCGCTCATGCTTTCCGAAATCCCGTCGTGCCGCGCACTTCCGCAACGCTCCGCGCCGAGCTTAGAAAAATTCTGCCCCAGCGCCTGGCCGATCGCTGGCTTGATCTTCATGTCCCAACCTCGTGGACGAACTCAGCATTGGCGGAATTTGAGCGGCAAGTTCACGACTGGCGGATCGTCCCTTCCGGGACTGAGGGGTACGAGAAGGCTGAGGTCACTGCGGGCGGCGTCGACACCGACGAACTCTCCGCTAAAACGATGGAAAGTAAAAAAGTGCCCGGCCTGTATTTTATCGGCGAGGTCGTGGATGTGACCGGCCATCTCGGCGGATTTAACTTTCAGTGGGCGTGGGCCTCGGGCGCAGCGGCGGGACGATCCTTGTAACGGCCAAAAGCCGGTATGGACGCGATGCCTTCGATACTTGGCACTTGCTCCGCTCGGAATTATTGCCTCGCCGCGGAGTTCCCATCTTTCGGCGCAGAGGCAGCCTGGTCGGGCTGGAAGCCGATCTTGTCGAGCATGGGCTTGATTTCCGGATTGGACATGAACATCTTCCACACCAGTCCGCTGCGGTAATTTTCCACCATCACGACGATCGGCGCCTGATCCAGCCCCATATAGACGGGAGAAAACCAGTTGTGGGTAAGGTTGAAGGCATCATGCGGACCATAGATTCCCCAGAGCCGGTCGCCGAGATCGCGATAGAAAAACTTCAGCGCGGCCATGGAAGCCTCTGGCGTGTAGGGAAAGGAAGCGAGAGCGCCGGTAGGCGTAATGGTGCCGTTGTCGGTGGAGCGATCGGGAGCATGGCCGAGATAGCCAAGGTAGTCGTCGCTGGCCGTCAAGCCCCAGTCGTTGCTGCCGTAACCGGCAAAATGCCCGGGGTTGGATTCGCAGTACGCGAGATTGATCAGTGCGAGATTGCGGTTGTTCTCAAAATAATCGGTGAAGCGGTCGCGGATGCCGCGAGGATCGAAGCCGAGAAAGGAATATTGTGTGAAGAAAAGCGGGCCGCCGGAACCCATGCCCACGTCGAGTTTAATGTCGAAGTAGGTATGGCCATTGCGGTAGAGTTCGCCTTCCGTGGTGCCGGAAACGCCGGTGCGATACTGGGCAGCCGCCTGGGATTGTCCAGCCCATCCTGTGTAGTAAAGATCGGCGGGGACGCCGTGGGTGGGCGAGGCGATGGCCAGCAAATACGTAATCATCGTTTCATTGAATCCCGTGAGGCGATGATCGATGTACCACGACCATTGCGGCGACCAGTGCCAGAGCAGGGCATTGGTCTGCGGAGACCGGCGGTACCAGTCCCACTCCACTGTTTCCCAAAGATTCGTAATCCGCTGGTAGAGGTCTTGCTCGGTTGCGCTCGATCCCTTGAAATACTGCCGCGCAGCCAGAAGTCCTTCCACCAGGAATGAAGTTTCGACCAGATCGCCGCCATCGTCGAAAATGCCGAAGACCAGCATCGGCTGGCCGGTGTAGCCATCGACGAAATGGGGCCATGCGCCGTGGTAGCGCGGGGCCTTCTCGAGGAAGTCGACAATTTTCGACAGGCGCTCCAGGCCTTGCTCGCGTGTAATGAAGCCGCGCTCGACTCCGACGATCAGCGCCATGATGCCGAAGCCGCTGGCTCCGACCGCGACGATACGATCGTCCCCGGGAATATTCTCCAGGGACATTCCCGCCACCGGATGCGCGCCCTCCCAGTAGTAGCGGAAACACTCCTCCTCAAGCATGTTGAGCAGTTCGTCGTCGGAAAGCTCGCGTGTCGAGGCCGAGACCGGAGCTGAATAGACGGAGCGGCGATAGGCGCGGTCCACCGCGCGCACGCGATAAAAAGCTTTTACCCCGGAACGCCCGATGAAATCGGTGTAGCGGTCGACTCCGCCGGTCTGAATGCCGATCTGCTGGAAATTCTTCCCATTGAACGAACGGTAGACGGCGTAGCTCTGCAGTTGCGTGTCCTTGACAGGATCCCAACTGACGTCGATGTGGCGATCGTATCCTTTGGCGCGAATGTTTTGCGGAGACGAAGGAACGCTGCGAATCTGGGGCGACACGGGTGCCGCAACCGACTGATCGTCGATTTTGATTTCGTCGAGGATGAGGGTGCGCGGGGTGTCGTCGGCAGCGCTCTGCCCAAAATGAATGCTATGCAGTTGGTGAACGTCGAAAGGATGAATGGAAGCCGTGGTGAACTCGGCCAGCGAGATATGCAGCTGCACCCAGCGCTTTGCGGGCAAGTCGCCGGTCAGGCCGTCGAGCTTCAAGGCATTGGTGAAGTTATGGTGCCCATCTTCCAGTTGGACCAGCGGCAGGCCTGCGGCGGGAATGGGCTCCGGCGAGTAACACCAGATATAAAGAGTGTCGCCGCGAAAGTCGGTGGGGCGGTTGCGCATGTCGACGACGCGTACCTCCGCCTCCCAACTTCCGCCCGGAACCGACCGCCACTGCATGCGAAGAGCGTTGGGAGCGGTAAAGAAAATCTTCTTCTCGATAGGCAGGGCGCCAGAGACGAGTTGAATGCTGCTGGGAAACACAGACCGTCCGCCGCTGTAATAGTAATAGTCGGAGGTGATGCTGTTATCGAAGATGACGTGGTTGTAGTAGTCGGTGGGAGTCACCCCCTGGCAGCGACTTGCGGCGACCACGAACAGAAAGAAGAAAGAGGGAAAAGACCAGCGCACGCGCCCTCCGGGGAGGATGGGGGGAGAGTTATTTTTGCTCCCGAAAACCCAAGTTTACCATACGAAAATTCCAGACTTTTTGAGCGAAAACCGGCAGACTTTCCCGGTAACAACGGGATGCGAACCGACCGCACCGTTCAGATGACTGCGGCCGCCTTTAAGTTGTTTTCCGGGCCGGGCTTTCGCGGTTTTGGACCGCCCCTAGGTTACTCTAGTATCCTTGCTCTGGGAGCGGCTCGCGACAAACCTTTCGCGAGGTTTTTGGCATCTTTCGTGCACGCGGTAGTGCCGGTGGCGTCAGTCGATCCGAGCCTCGTGTGCGCAGCCCGCTAGTCCCTAACAGGTCAGAAGCCAGACATGCCGGAACGACAAAGTCAGTGGGCGGGATGGCAGGACCGTATCTCTGCGCTTCGCAATGTTCCCGCGGTACTGAAAATCGTCTGGGATTCGGGTCCCGGCGTGGTGATTTTCGGACTGGCCGCGCGCGTTTTGACGTCTTTCCTTCCCGTCGTCCTGCTGTGGATTACCAAGCTCATCATTGACAGCATTGTCCACGCAGTTGCAGTGCACCAACCGGTGCAACACGGATTTTGGTGGCTGGTCGGGGCGGAGTTTGGCCTGGCCGTGCTCAACAGCGTGCTGGCCCGCACGATTGATTACTCCGACTCCCTGCTCGCCGACAAATACACGCGTCATGTCAGCATTCGCGTCATGGACCATGCTGCCAGTCTCGACCTGATTGCTTACGAAGATCCGGTTTTCTACGACCGGCTGGAACGCGCGCGGGTGCAGGCCACCGACCGCCTGGTCATGATCCAGGCCATCGGGCGCCTTGTGCAGCAGCTCGTGACAGCCGTTACGCTGTCGGTTTCGATCATGATCTTCTCTCCCTGGCTGATGCTGCTGCTGATCGCCGGAGTCGTGCCGGCGTTTTTGGGAGAGAGCCACTTTGCCCTGCTGGGGTATGCCAAGAACTTCAACCAGACGCCCCTGCGTCGGCAGATGGATTATCTTCGCGTGCTCGGTGGAAGCAAGGAAGCGGCGAAGGAATTGAAATTGTTTGGCCTGCGCGATTTTCTGCGCGACCGCTTTACTCGCCTTTCCAACGACATTTACAAAGAGAATGTCGGCCTCTCGCGGCGCAAACTGATTGCGGGATCGCTGTTGTCGGTGGTCGGCACGATGGGCTACTACTCGGCTTATGCGTTCGTGATCTGGCGGACGGTGCTGGGCGTGCTGAGTATTGGCACGCTGACGTTCCTGGCCGGCGCCATCCAGCAGGCCAGCACCAACATCGAGCAGATTTTCTCCACGCTGGCCGCGATCGGCGACCAGGCCCTGTTCCTTACAGACTTGCTGGCATTCTTCGAGATGAAGCCGACGATCCGTTCCAAACCGAATGCGCTGCCGGCACCGCGGCCGATCCTCCGCGGCGTGGAATTTCGCGATGTCTCTTTCAGTTATCCAGGAAATTCGAGGAAGGTACTGGATCGCATCAACTTCCGCCTGCACCCCGAAGAGCGGCTGGCACTGATCGGCGAGAACGGGCAGGGCAAAACGACGATCGTCAAACTGATCACGCGGCTCTACGATCCGACCGAAGGAGCCATTCTGCTCGATGGAGTCGATCTGCGCGAATATGACTTGGAAGATTTGCATCGTGAAATCGGCGTCATTTTCCAGGACTTCATGCGCTACGAGATGACCGCGCGCGACAATATCGCCGTGGGAAAGATTTCCGAGATGCAAAACCTGCGGCTGCTGCAGGAAGCGGCCGGCAAAAGCCTGGCCGACGCGACCATCGAACGGCTGCCCAACGGCTACGACCAGGTTTTGGGGCGGCGCTTTGAGCAGGGAGTGGACCTCTCGGGCGGCGAGTGGCAAAAAGTTGCGCTGGCGCGCGCTTACCTGCGCGACGCGCAATTGCTGATTCTGGACGAGCCCACCGCCGCGCTGGATGCCCGCAGCGAGTTTGAAGTGTTTCGCCGCTTCTCCGAGTTGACCACCGGAAAAATGGCGCTGTTTATTTCCCACCGCTTCTCAACCGTGCGCACCGCCGACCGCATCCTAGTGCTCGAAAACGGAAAGATCGCCGAGGAAGGCACTCATGACCAGCTCGCCAGCATGGGCGGCCGCTATGCGGAAATGTTTGAGATGCAGGCTTCGAGCTATCGATGACCGAGCCCAACCAATCCGTGACCGAAAAAGTGCGGGTGGCACTGCACGCCACTGAAGCGGAGACTTCCTCCGCGGAAGAGAATTTGGAGTTGAGCGCATTGCGATCCAGCGCCGAACAGTTTGCCCGAACCCTGGCATGGGTGCCGCGGCAGCGGGAATCCTATGCTCTGCGGGACCGCAGTGAGGCGGTGGTGCGCGCGCTCAAGCCGCGGTTGGATGCAATTGAGAAGAGCGAATTCGAGCCAAGCGAGCGCGAGCAGGAACCGGAGGATTTCCGCGCGCTGAAGGAAAACCTGTTTTTGCTCAAGGGAGAACTGCAGGAGTTGCAGTCTGCATTCCGCGAGCCCACCAACCTTCCAAACATTCATGCGGAGGACGGTTCGCTGGTTCCCCGCATTGCTCCTGTGGCCAAGGATTATCTCCGATCCACCCAATTTCGCTTCAGCGAGGAAGGATTCAGCCAGTATGTGCAGGCGTTCCAGAAAGTAGCTACGCTGAACGTTGCGGAGCTCTGGGGGCTCGTGCCCGCGCTGAAGCTGGCCTTGCTCGAAGAGATTACCGAGCGCACCATCAAATTCCTGGAACGGCCCGCGAATTCTTACGATCTCAGCGTGCCCGTTCTCAGCCTGGTAAACATCCGGCAAACATCCTGGAAACAGGTCATCGAGCCGCTCATCCTATTCGATGAAGTTTTGCGTCAGGATCCGGCCGGGGCGTACGGGCGCATGGACTACGACAGCCGCGACCTGTACCGCCGCAAGCTGGTCAATATCGCCAACCATTCCGATTGCAGCGAAATGGAAGTTGCCAGGGAAGTACTGGCGCTCGCAAAAGATGCGCAGAAGCACAGCCACGAGGACGCTCGCGTGGCCGAGCGCTATTCGCATGTGGGCGCCTACCTTTTGGGCGAGGACGTTGACCTGTTGGCAACAAGAGTCGGGTTCCGGCCGCCATTCGGCGAGCGCATGCGCATGTGGCTGCAGCGGCATCCCGACGATTTTTATCTTCCCGGTATCGCAGCCCTCACATTTGCCATCGTTCTTGCCGTGGTTTTCACGCTGACCTCTCCAGCCACATCGCTCGAATACGTGATGCTGGCGACGCTGGTCGTACTCTTGCCGAGCTCGCAGAGCGCGGTGCAGATCATGAATTATCTGGCCACGCTGTTTCTGCCAGCCCAGATCCTGCCCAAGCTGGATTTTTCCGAAGGCATCCCCGCCGACTGCGTGACTCTGGTTGCCATCCCTACCATGCTGCTCAATGAGAAGCAGGTGCGCAGGATGGTCGATCAGTTGGAAGTGCGGTTTCTCGGCAATCAGGACCCCAATCTGCATTTCGCTTTGCTGACCGATCTACCAGATTCCCCATTCAAGCCGGAGGAGAAAAGTCCGCTGGTCGATTTGTGCGCTGAGTTGGTGCAACAGCTCGAACGGAAGTACGCGGCCGAGAAAATGGGATCGTTTTATATGTTCCACCGGCATCGCGTCTATAACCCGCGCGAGCGGCTGTGGATGGGATGGGAGCGGAAGCGCGGCAAGCTGATGGACCTGAACAATCTGCTACGCGCCCAGTTCGACAGCTTCCCGGTCAAGATCGGCGACCTTTCCCGATTGCCCAGCATGCGCTTTGTCATTACGCTCGATGCCGACACCGAACTGCCTCGCGGCTCGGCCAGGCGCATGGTTGGCGCGCTGGCGCATCCGCTCAACCAGGCGATCATCGATCCCGAAAAGCGCGTGGTCGTCGCGGGCTATGGAATTCTTCAGCCGCGCGTGGGAGTGAGCGTGCAAAGCACCGCCCGCTCCCGGCTGGCAAATATTTATTCGGGTCAGACGGGCTTCGATATCTACACCCACGCCACGTCCGACGTATACCAGGAGCTCTACGGCGAAGGAATTTTCGTGGGCAAGGGCATTTATGAAGTGGACACCTTGCAGCGCGTGCTGGAGCGGCGTTTCCCGCGCAATGCGCTGCTCAGCCACGACCTGATTGAAGGCGCCTATGCCCGCGCCGGCCTGGCCAGTGACATCGATGTGATCGAGGACTATCCCTCGCACTACAGCGCTCACAACCGCCGCAAGCACCGCTGGCTGCGCGGCGACTGGCAAATTACCGCCTGGTTGTTTCCCAAGGTGCCGGACGAAACCGGCCACAGCGTACCCAATCCGCTTTCGGTGGTTTCACGCTGGAAAATTTTCGATAACCTGCGCCGCAGCCTGGTGGAACCGGCATTTTTCATCTTCTTAATCCTGGGATGGACTGTGCTTCCCGGCCGTCCCTGGGCCTGGACTTTGGCAGCGGTCACCATTTTGTTCCTGCCCGCGTTATTCCAGCTGGTCGTGGATGTGACGCGTGCGCTAACTGAGCTGAAGCCGGCGATGTTCGGCGACGCCATAAATTCGTTCTTGAATGCAGCGGTCGCGGACTGGCTGACGGTGACCTTTCTGGCTCACCAGGCCCTGCTGTCGCTCGATGCCGTGGTGCGCACGATGGTGCGGCGAATGGTCACGCGCCAGCGGTTGCTGCAATGGGAAACGGCTGCCGAAGCTGAGCTTGCCGGCCACAAGCGCACCATGCTCGACATTTACCTCACGCTGACGCCGGCGGTCGCCTTCGTCGTGTTGATTCTGGCATGGTTTCGCCGCGGAGCCATCGAGGCTGCGCTACCCATTCTCGTTCTGTGGGCGATTTCCGATCCCATCTCTCGTTGGCTCAACCGGCCCAGCCGCGGCCCGCGCAAGGAGCTTTCTGAGAAAGACCGCTTGCTGCTGCGCTTGACGGCCTTGCGCACCTGGCGATACTTCGCTGAGTTCAGCACTGAAGAGCATCACTGGCTCATTCCCGATAATGTGCGCGAAGAAAACATGGTGGTGGCTCCGCGGATTTCTCCCACCAATCTGGGATTGCTCCTGAACGCCCGCCAGGTCGCGTGTGAATTCGGCTACCTGACCTTGCCCGAATTCGCGCAACTTACTTTGCGGACGCTGGAAACTTTCTCCCAACTGCCCAAGCACCGCGGACATATTTTTAACTGGTATGACACCAAGTCGCTGGCTCCTCTCACTCCGGAATTCATCTCCAGCGTCGACAACGGCAACCTGCTTGCCTCCTTGTGGAGCTTGCAGCAAGGGGCGGAGCAGTGGCTCGACCGTCCGATGCTGCAGCCGTCGCTGCAGGAAGGTTTCGTCGATTTCCTGTTCGGACTGACCAGTCTTCGCGTGCTTTCCTACCGGAAATTTTCCGCCATGAAGCGAACTTTGCGGCGAGGCGACTGGCTGGCCTATTTGCTCGACGTTCCGGAAACCGCGTTGCAAGACATCCACAAGCCCGTAGCGCGTAAAAAGACTTCCGGTGACGCGTTATGGTTTCAGGGTCAGGCGGAAGAACGCATGCGCCAGATCGGACGAACGGTGCAGTTGTACGCGCCCTGGTTGTTGCCGGAGTTCGCCGGGCTGCGCAAGGAAATCGAAGCGGTCCGACCCGGCGGCAGCCTGCTCCCGCTACGCCAGATGCCGGCCTTTATCGATCGACTCATGGCGCGTCTGCAGTCGGCTGTGGACTCTTCCGAACTGGGCGGCACCGCTGACCGCTGTCGTGACCTGCTCGCTCTTCTCCCTGGTGCGCGCGCGCGCGTCGCCGCCCTGATCGATGACATTAAAAAGATTGCGGAACAGTCGGCGACCTTCGCCGACGAGATGGATTTTAAGTTCCTCGTGAATGCCAATCGCGAGTTGCTTTCCATCGGATTCAATGTCCCCAGGAAAAAATTGGAGCCGGCGTGCTACGACCTGCTGGCCAGCGAGGCGCGCATCGCGTATTTCGTCGCCATTGCCAAAGACGACATCGAGCAGGAAAGTTGGTTCCAGCTGGGCCGCCCGCCGGCTCTCGACGGGGGCATTGCAGGCCTGCTTTCCTGGACCGGCACGATGTTCGAATACCTGATGCCGGCACTGTGGATGCACATCTACCCCAACAGCCTTCTCGAACGTGCCGCCAGCGCCGCCGTGCAGGCACAGGAAAATTACGCCGCCTCGCAGCGGATTCCGTGGGGCATCTCTGAATCGGCGTGCTTCAAGACCGACGACGCCGGCAATTTCGAATATCACGCCTTCGGTGTTCCCGCGCTCGCCATTCACAAAGTCGACACCGACGGGCCGGTCGTCTCGCCCTATTCGACCTTTCTCGCGCTGGATATCGACCCCTCGGCCGCGCTGCAGAACCTGCGCAAGCTGCAGCGCAAGCGGGCGGTAGGGGTTTACGGTTTCTACGACGCGGTCGATTTCAATTCAGAACGATGCCGGACGAAGTTCCGCGGCTGCGAACCGGTTCGTTGCTGGATGGCGCACCACCAGGGCATGAGCCTTCTCGCGTTGGCCAATTTCCTGGACGATGAGGTGGTCCAGAGTTGGTTTCACAGCCATCCCCGCGTGCAAGCCACGGAACTGCTGCTGCAGGAAAAGCCCATGTCGAATCTGCGGCCGCGCCGGAACCGTTCCAAGGCGGCTTGATCGCGAAGATCAGGACTTCTTGAATCCCGCCCGCTCCATGCCGCGCTGCGCCTCCTGATTTTTCATGAACGTGTCCCACACATAGCCGGTGCGGGCGTTCTCCGCCATCAGCATGGTGATGCCGGTATCGATTCCCACTACGTCACTGTCGTACCAGTTGCGAAGGGGATTGAAGGCGTTCACATACCCGTACTTGCTCCATGCCCGGGGATAGCGGTCTTTGATGTTGCGCAGCACACGCATCACGGCTTGCGGCAGAAAGGGTAGAGATCCAGCCGCCGCGCTGGGCGTCACCGACCCATCGATCGGCCCCATCATCGGCGGCCCGCCCCAAATCACGTAGCCGTGCTCCGAGTCGGAGGCGGAAATTCCCCACAGATCGTCGCTGTAAGCGGGGAATTGCTTGGACAGCTCCAGGCAGAAGCGGCGGTGTGCGTCGGTCGCCGCAATCGAATTCTGGAAGTAGTCGGCATAGGCGTCACGCTTGCCGCGGAAATCGAACCAGGCTTGCGAATATTGATGAACGAACAGCGGTGCGAACGACCCGATGTAGCGGATACCCTCGAATTCAAAATTAGTGCGCTTCCACGCATTCCATGCCTGCGCCGGCAGAGGGTGCGGCAGCGAACCCATCCCCAGCAGGTAAATCATCATCATCTCGCTGTAATAATCCCAGCGGTAGGGAAGAAAGCCAACTTCCGGAGTCCAACCGTGGGGCAGCAGGGAAGTGTCCTCTGATAACCAGCTCCAGTCCACGCGGTTGAAAATCTGATAGGCCAGCAGGCTGATTTCAGAATGCTGCTCGAAGTGCCGGCGGCAGGTGAGCAGCCCGCAGAGCAGAATGGCCGTGTCGACCGAAGAGACTTCGGAATCCCAGATGCGCTCGCCGGTGTTCAAGTCGGCAAAGTGGTAGAAGAAACCGCGATGCGTGGGCATCTTCTTCCACAGGAAGCGAAGCGTCATCAGCACCCGCTCCCGCACATCCGCCAGCGGCACGTACCCGCGCTTTTCGCCGATGCACAGTGCGGTCAGCCCGAAGCCGGTCGCTGCAATACTGGCCACCGTGGTGGTGTCGGTTTTTTGCGTGTTACAGCGATCTTTGATCAAGCCGGTTTGCGGGCTGGCTTGCTCCCAGAAAAAAAGAAACGATTGTTTTTCGATATCTTCCAGCAGCTGATCGTCGGCAGCTGAGAACGGCCCTGCGGGCGCGGAACCCGGTGCCGGCGCTTGCGGTTGCTGCGTCGGCGCCTGTAACATCGCGAAGATATTTTTCCGGTCGACAGCCCCCAGCGCTCCCAGCGCGCCGAGTTGCTGAAGCAGATGCCGGCGCGTGAGCGGGGAAGCATCAATAATGTTCTTTTCTTTCTTGGGCATCATCCAACGCTATCGGAATCGTCCTAAAATATTAAACGAAGAGAAGCAATGAGCCGAGGAAAGACATTAACTATTTGGGCAGCCGTGATTTTTGGCATGGCCGCAATTGTGGTGCTGGTCATGCATCGCCGCCAGCCGGTGACGCTGCGCGGCGCCGTCTTGCAGCAGGATCCCGACCCCAATAAGCAGTTGCCCCTGGCCAACGTCGAAATCACCGCTACGAACGCGCTCGGCGAGGGCCACTCCGTCTCCAACGCCGCCGGCTATTTCACGCTTACGCTGCCCAAAGGGTTGCGCCGCCGCCAGCCGGTTCTCCTTCAATTTCGTCATCAAGATTATCGTCCCCTGGATTGGGATGACTTTATCAGCGACAAAGTCTACGTGGCTCGCATGGTTCCCAATCATCCGGAAACAGCTGCTCCAACCAAGCAGCATCCCGAGTCGATGATTTCGAATACACGTATTCGATATTCCGTGAAGGCCACGACCGAGGCCGACATCGGCACAGCAGTAAAGACTTTTCAGGTGGTGAATACGGGAAACGTGCGCTGCAACAAGCAACTTCCATGCTCGCCCGATGGAAAGTGGAAAGCCAATTTCGGATCGCTCTCGCTGGATGCGGGCGAAGGCAACGAATTTCGCAACGCTCGCGTCGCATGCATCGCGGGACCGTGTCCTTTTACGCGAGTCGAACAGGAATCACCCACCCAGGAGCGCCGCCACTTCAACATCGTGGTCCGCAACTGGTCCGACACGACCACATTCCTCGTCGAGGCCGAAGTTGTCCGCCCCATGGCGAACGATATGGTGCGTGAAACTTATCCGGTCATTTTTGGTCGCGCCCTGAACTTCAGCTTGCCCGCGTCGGCCGAGGGCCCCAGCATCGAGGCTGAGGTTGACGGTACCGCCATCGTGTTTCCCTTGGGGCCGGAGTTGCTGTTGCGGTGGGCGGATTGCCACGTAGGCATCGACCGCGACCTCTCCCGCACCTACCGCTGCGAATTGAAGCCGGGTTTCCAGTTCCGCTGAAGGCTTGTGCACGGCAAGCACGCGCATTGGCCGGAAATTCGAGCGTTGCATCGAATATTCTACGCACGGCGATGCCACCCTGCGGCCCGGCGCAGCCCTTTCCCGTTCGCGTGGAAGCTGTTACGATAATGCTGCGTCAACGAGTGGGGACGTAGTTCAGTTGGTTAGAACGCTGCCCTGTCACGGCAGAGGCCGCGGGTTCGAGTCCCGTCGTCCCCGCCATTCTTTTCTCAAAGCAGCTAGTGAATGGCGTTCCCACTTTAGCTTACCCACAATTTCACCCACACCTTCATTGGACGGTCTCCCTGTCGAATCCACGGCAGCGAGAGAACTTCTCCTGAGCCGCGAAGTATCTCGTCGAGGTCTTCGCCCACGTACAGGTCGAGTGTGGTCTGAATCCGCGAGTGACCCAAGCTGCGCCAAGCGGACGCCCAGCGGCTCGGTTCTCAATTCCCAAGGTCGGAACCGTCGCGACAGCGAGAATTCTTACCCTCAAATTTACCCAAAACCTTCCTGTTGCCTCAGCGCCAGCCGGACGGACTCCCCTGCCTCCCCTCGTTGACTTCACCTTCTGCTCACCCCTACCATTGCAGCCTGAGCGCCATGATCGGTCAGACCATCTCACATTACCGCATCGTCGAAAAGCTAGGCGGGGGCGGGATGGGTGTCGTTTACAAAGCTGAGGACACCGAGCTTGGTCGCTTCGTCGCTCTCAAATTCCTGCCTGAAGACCTAGCCAGTGACCCACAAGCGTTGGAGCGCTTCAGGCGGGAAGCTCGCGCCGCGTCTGCATTGAACCATCCGAACATTTGCACCATCCACGAGATTGGTAAGCACGACGGGCAGTCCTTCATTGTCATGGAGTTTCTGGATGGCATGACGCTCAAACACCGCATCGGCGGCAAGCCTGTGGAGATCGAGGAGGTACTGTCGCTTGGCATCGACGTCGCCGACGCCCTCGATGCCGCCCACTCCGCAGGCATCGTTCACCGCGACATCAAGCCGGCAAATATTTTCGTCACCAAGCGCGGACGCGCGAAGGTTCTGGACTTCGGATTGGCTAAGGTCAGTACAGCCAATAGCGCGACTGGCAACGAGCCAACACTTGCCTCTGCGGAGGTTGACCCTAGCCATCTGACGAGTCCCGGCGCTACCTTGGGAACTGTCGCCTACATGTCTCCCGAGCAAGTCCGAGCCAAGGAACTGGACGCACGCTCGGATTTGTTTTCTTTTGGTGCAGTTCTGTACGAGATGTGTACGGGCGTGCTTCCATTTCGAGGCGACACCAGCGGTGTGATCTTCGAATCCATTCTGAATCGAGCGCCAGCCCCGGCAGTCCGGCTGAATTCTGACATACCCCCGAAGTTGGAAGAGATCGTCAACAAGTGTCTGGAGAAGGATCGAAATCTGCGCTACCAGCACGCTTTGGATATTCGCACCGACCTCCAGCGGCTGAAGCGGGATAAGGAGAGCGGCAAGCGGGCAGCTACAGTTGCAGAAGGGGGAGCCCACAGACACGCACGCGGGTTGCTTTGGGGCTTGGTTGCGAGCGTCGCGGCAACGCTAATTGTTTGCGCTGCGTTTCTGGCGTGGCGCTCTTCGCGCTCCCGCACCCCAGATGCGACACCGATCCATTCGATAGCCGTGCTGCCGTTTGCGAATGCGAGCAAAGACCCCGAAATGGACTACCTCGGGGAGGGCATCTCCGAGGAGATCACAAATTCTTTGTCACGGCTTTCGAATCTGCAAGTGATGGCGCGAAGCACCGTGTCTCACTACAAATCGCGTCAGGATGATCCGCAGGGGGTCGGGCACGATCTGCATGTCGACGCAGTGCTGACCGGGCGCGTGATGGAGCATGGCAGTCAACTCGATATTGAGACAGAGTTGGTCGACGTTGCCACCGGAGCACAACTGTGGGGTAACCGATACACGCGAAACGCCAACGATGCCTCGTTGTTGCAAGCCGCCATCACCGGCGATGTTGCCAGCCAGCTTCGTCCACAGCTCGAAGAAAATCAGCGGGAAAAGTTGGGGAAGACCGGGACACGAAACGCTGCGGCGTACCAGTTTTATCTGAAAGGACGCTACCACTTTGACAGGTTCACGCATGACGACCTAAAAACCGCGGCTGAGTTCTTTGAAAAGGCGGTGGGACGGGATGGCAATTATGCGGCTGCGTATGCTGGGCTGGCCGACGTATATGCTTTTGAGGGCTACTTTGGGTATGATCCCGGTACTGAAGCATACAAAGCATCACGAGAAGCGGCTAGGCGGGCATTGGACTTGGACAGCGAGATTCCTGAGCCGCATGTTTCTCTAGCGATTGCCGACATGTTCTTTTTCCGCAACTTCCAAGAAGCGGAGGCTTCCCTTCAAAAAGCTCTGGCTCTCAATCCGAATTCTGCCTACGCCCATGAGGTGTCTTGCTGGTTCAACAATGTGATGGGCAGGGCGCAAGAGGCGGTTGCGGAGTGCCGAAAAGCGGTGGAGCTTGATCCGCTGTCTCTGCTGAACAACTACGTCCTTGGAAACACATATTTTCTGGTGCGCGAGTATAACGAGGCGTTGCAACAAGCCAGCCGTACCCTTGAGATAGACGGTCATTATTACCGTGTCTTCACTCTGATAGCCAGCGTGAAACAGATGACGGGAGACTACAAGGGAGCGATGGAGCAATGGATCAAAACTGAACAAATGCGTGGCAACGAAAAGCGGGCTGAAAAACTGAGGGAAGTCTTCGAAAAATCGGGTTATCGCGGGTACATCAGGAAAAAGGCCAAAGATCGTGAGGCGGCTGGCGACTTTTACAACGCAGCTGTTCAGTTAGCCTTTCTTCGGGAGAAGGACGCTGCCTTCAAAGACCTCGAACTGGCCGTTGCGGCTGGCCAACAGCTTGACGAACTGACGCTTAGCCCAGAAATGGATAACCTCCGTTCTGACCCACGGTATGCCGTTCTCCGGCGTAGGATCGGGCTGCCAGAGTTGAGTATCGGCACAGATGGTCAGTAGGTATACGGGGCTGACCATCAAGATCGAAAATTCTGGGCTGGTGAACTCAAACCTTTGCGGGCGCGGGGAAGCTTCTGAAACGCGGCGGCAACGGTCGAAGAACTCGGGAGCACGCGAAGCCGGAATAGCAATCCGCTTGGCAGTGAGGCGAGCAGCGAATCAAAATTGGTTCGGTACCCAATTCCAAAACTAAAAATCGTCGCAACGCGAGGATTTTTAACCACAAATTTACCCACAGGGAACGGTTCCTACAGTCCTTTTCAGCGGCCAGGCAGCCCCCGTAAGAACGTAAGTCGCTGATAAGACGTGCATCGCTAGACTGTCAAGGCAGAGGCCGCGGGTTCGAGTCCCGTCGTCCCCGCTACTCCACATCCTCAGAATGCCGGCCGCCGGGATTTCGCGGCCGATTCCGGCAGCTCTGCCACGTTAATGAATATTTGGCGGATTGTGGCTTGGTGCAGGCCCACCATGCAAAGCCAATTGACCTAGCCGGCAAAGATTCATAGCCTCTCCCAGGATTCTGGTGGCTTCTTGCGGGGCATGAAAGCCCATGGAGTTTTCCGACATCACGAAGTCGATCATGAACTGTCCGCGACGTTGGTAGTCGCGCGCCTGCGCCAGTTGTGTGTCCGTGGCTCCCTTCGCTTTCTCCGTTTTAATGTCATTGATGAGATCGACGAGCGCATCGAGAGCGTCATTGCGCAGGTTGAAGAACGTGTCCTGGATGTCTTCCGCACGCGCTTTCAGCTCTTCTTCGGGAAAGTGGTGGCACGTTTGGCAGGCGCGATTGATTTTGAGCAGCGGACTATTGACGTGATGATCGCTGATCTTGAGCCCACCCTGGCGCATGTATGGCATATGGCAGTCGGCGCAAGCGACTCCAGAGCGCGCGTGCACGCCCTGGTTCCACATCTCAAACTCCGGATGGCGCGCCTTGATGAGTCCCGCGCCGCTGTCGGGGTGATCCCACTCTTTAATCTTCTGCTCGTTCTCGACCTCGATGATATTTTCCACCTTCAGACCCTTCGCCCAGGGGAACGTCAGTCGCTTGTTCGGCGGCTGGAAATAATAAGTGACATGGCACTGTCCGCAGACGAAGGAACGCATCTCCTGCCGCGTCGCCATGGTGTTCACATCGTAGTTCTGAACTCCTTGCCCTGCTTTGAGCGCGCGAATGCCTTCGATGAAGGCGGGGCGAGTCACGCGCAGCTGCATGGTTTTGGGATCATGGCAGTCAATACAGGCGACCGGGTGTTTCACCTGCTCGCGGATCTGGGGATACGGCATGTGCGAATCGCTGATGACGTTGAAGCCTTTCATGATGTCGCCGTTGCCCAGTTTCAGATACGTGGTAACCATCGACGCATGGCAGTTGATGCACATGGCCGGCGGAGCGAACTTCTGCCGCTCGGTGAAGGTCTGATCGTCGAGCATGTACGCGTGTCCTCGCCGCTCTCTATAGTCAGCCGAGAAGGAATAGCCCGCCCAAATCGTCTTGAGCCGCGGATCTTCTTCCAGCTTGGAGCGAGCGACCACGGAGCGCGGATCAGCCTGCGTCGGCGAGTGCGGCATCGCCTCGCTGCCTCCGTATTTGGACCGCTCCATGTCTGCGGTGCGTAGGTAGAGGTCGTACTGCAGCGGAAAATCCTTTCCCCAAACAGCGGGGTCGTCAATGGTGTCGTTCAATTCCACGACGCGGTAGAACGGATTTCTCGCTTCCTGCTTGCGCTCGAAGATGTTGATGAGCAGGGCAGTGACCGCAAGCGTGGAAAGCGCCGCCAGCGCAATCACTGCCAGCAGCAAGCGCCGCGATTCGGGGCCTTCGGGATCTTTTGCCGGGCTATTCATGGGAACTCCGCAGGAAGTCAGGGGAAAGCCGAGCCGAAGCGGACTCGGAATGGCCGACAGAGTAATGACAGCGGGTGCATTCTATTCCGCTGGCTCTGCCGTGCACGACGTTGCCATCAATTGCCGAAGTAATCGCCTGGTGGCAGCGCCGGCAGGCATTCTCGGTAATTGTGTGATCGAATTTTGTGATTTCAATCGTGTCGGGAAAATGGCCGGTGGTGAAATAAAAGGAATGCCAGAAGCCGTTATTTGCTTTGACCGCGTATTTCCCGATGAGGTTGTGCGGAGTGTGGCAGTCGTTGCAGGTCGCGGCGGAGTGATGGCTCGATTTAAGCCAGGCGTCGTACTGTGCCTGCATGACGTGGCAGTTCGTGCAGGCCGCGGGATTGTTGGTCAGGTACGAGTAACCCTTCGCGTAGAGGAACGTGTAGGCCGCGAGCCCGCCTGCAATGCCGAGCAGGAGTGCGGCCGCCAGGCTGATTGCGAACCTGCTTCGCATGGAATCTGTTCGCTAAGGAACACAAAAGCATACGCCTCGGCGAACCGGTTGCAAAGCTGATCGACGAGCGCCGAGACTAATCTCCCGCCGCGGCGGCCGTGCCGACGGAGGCTGTGATGGTTACAGCATCCGGCTCCGTCCACACCGGCGAGCCCGTGCTCAGATCGAGACGGTGCATCACGATTTTTGCGGTGCCGCGATCTACGTCGACCTGCAGGTAGTGATAATTAATCTCTTTGCTCTGGAAAGGATCGCCGGGCGCGCGCTCGACGGGATAGGCATGAGCGCCGGCTCCGCCGCTCACGAAGTAGACGATGCCGCCGTGCTCGTGGCGCTCGTAGTTGTGCACGTGCCCGGAAAATACGACGATGCGGGCCCGCATCGCCTTCTGCCGATCTTCCAGGAATTGTGCCAGCTTTTGTTCCGGGCTGCGCGCCGAATGCCCGCCGCCATACATTTTCCGGTCGGAAGAACTGGTATAGGGCGGATGGTGCAGGACGACAAAAACAAAGTCGACATCGGACGCCAGGCGGTCGAAATATTGCGTCAGCCACTGTCCCTGCGGACCTGAAGTCTCATCGAGCGAACTATCGAGAAACAGGATCAGGGTATTCGCCGCACGCACGGCATAGTAGCGGCTGTTTTTCAGGTCGGGGAAGCGCTGAAAATAATTGCCCAGCGCTTCATTCTCGTTCCCATGCAAATCGTGATTGCCCAGGGCAGGGAAGACGGGAATTTTCTGTTCGCGCCAGATCGAGGTTTCGGTGTCCCAGATTTTCCAGTCGTCCTTATCGTGGCCGTTGTAAACGATGTCGCCCGTCATGCAGACGAATGTTGGGTTGGTCTGCGCAATGGCCTTTACCAGCGCCTGCCGGACCGCGGGATTGGCCGCTTCGGTATCGGCGGTGTTGTGGAATCGCGAGTCGCCGTAAGCCACAAAATGAAACGGCGTGTGCAATTGCAGTTGCAGCTCCACGGGATGCAACTGTGCTTCGGCGGGAGTCTGCGTTTGAGAGTTGGAGCGTGTGCACGCCGTGCCGGCCAGCAAAACAAGAATCGAGAGCTTTTGAAGAAGTTTCATCTACCTTCCTACTACCAGAACCTCGAATTGTCCTCCCTCCGCGGTGGAGAGAAACAATTGATGAGTCTTCGGGTCGAGCGCCATGGTTTTGGCTTTGGGCAGCCTCTTTACGGTTTCGACCACGGAATATTTGTCGGCGATATCCTGGTGAATCACGGTCACCGTGCCCTCTCCATTGGAATTAAAAACCAGCTTCAGCTCTGGATCGAACGCAGTCGCATCCACGTGGTCGCCGATCGGCAGCGTCGTGATGACTGCCCCCGTATCGGCATTCATCACAGCCATGACTTTGCTCCGGCAACCGATAAATAGACGTCGGTTGGGCCGGTCCATGGCGATGCTGGAAGGCGATGAGCAAGGAGCGGTTGGCCAGCGCTGTTCCACTTTCAGCGTGCGCGCGTTGATCTTCAACACTTCGCTGGAGTCTTCAATATTATTGTAAACGGAACCGGCGCCATCGGCGACCGCGAATTCCGGCCCGCCGCCTAAGTCCATTGTGCCGGCAACCTTCGCATTCGCAGCGATATGCGTGCTAGCAGCAGCCCATCTTCACATCGCCGGTCGCGGTGAGCGGCGGGCCGAACGCTTCCTGTGGAGCGGGAGCTCCGTTCAGCACTGCAATCCATCGCCGGGTTGCATCGAAGACGACAAGCAGCACGCCCGCAATGAAGATCGACATCAGCGCAGTATCCAGATAGCCGGTGAACGCTTGCCCCGGCTTTGCCGTCAGAGGCCAAAAAATATCCTTAATGGACAGCACGCCGGCAGTCACGGTTGTGATTCCCACAAAGCACATCGGGATGCCCGTGATCCAGGCGTACTTCTGCCTGCCCATGTTGATCAGAAATGTGGTCGCCACTGCCAGCGCGATGGTAGCCAGCAACTGATTTCCTGTGCCGAATAGCGGCCAGATCGTGGAGATGCTTCCCGTAAAAATCAGATATCCCCAGCCAAGCACGACCAGCAGACTGGCCAGAACATTTCCCGGCATCCAGGCGCTGTTGCCGAACGGCTTGTGCACCTGGCTCATCAATTCCTGCAAGACATAACGCGCGACGCGGGTGCCGGTATCGATGGTCGTCAAAATAAACAGCGCCTCAAACATGATGGCGTAGTGATACCAGTAGCCCATCAGGCGATCCATGCCCGGGAGGCCGCGGAAAATCTGGGCCATGCCCACAGCCAGCGACACTGCGCCGCCCGGCCGGCCCGCCAGTTTCTCGCCGACTTCGCGCGAGAACGTGTCCAGGTTGACCGTGCTCAAACCCAAATGACTGAACACTGCCGGGGAAGTGTTGATCGCGAAGTAATCCCCGGGATGCATCGAGCAGGCGGCGATGAGCGCCAGCACACCCACCAGCGACTCGCACACCATGGCGCCGTAGCCAATGAAACGGGCGTCTGTCTCTTTATTGAGCATCTTCGGGGTCGTGCCCGAGGAGACCAGTGAGTGGAAGCCCGAGATGGCGCCGCAGGCAATGGTCACGAAAAGAAAAGGGAAGAGCTTTCCTTTGATGATGGGCCCGCCGCCATGCACGAAGGGAGTGAAGTTTGGAAATTGAATGTTGGGATGCGCCACAAAAACGCCAACGATCAAAACCACAATCGTGCCCAGCTTGACATAGGTGGAGAGATAGTCGCGCGGCTCCAGCACCATCCATACCGGCAAGACCGACGCAATCAGGCCATACAACGCCATCAGGATCGTGATCTGATGCGGGGTAAACGTCAGCGCTTTGGCAGCGCCGGTCTGTGCCACAAAGTGACCGCCTACCACGCTTCCCAGCAGGCACACCACGCCAAAAATGCTGGGCCACATGACCTTGATGTGTCCGGCATGGCTCCGGAACATCCACAAACCCATAACCACTGCAATCGGAATGGTCATGCCGATCGTGAAGACTCCCCACGGGCTATCCGACAATGCGGTGACCACCACCAGACCCAAACCGGCCAACGAAGCCAGCAAGATGAACAACACCGCGATCATCGCGACCAGTCCGGCGAATGGTCCAATCTCGGTGCGTGCGAGGTCCGCGAGCGACCGGCCGCGGTGGCGCACGGAAGCAACCAGAACGGCGAAATCCTGTACGCACCCTGCCAGCACCGCCCCAGCCAGAATCCAGATGAATCCCGGGGCAAAGCCAAATTGCGCCGCCAACGTCGGGCCGACCAGCGGCCCTGCTCCCGCGATGGCTGCGAAGTGATGCCCGAACAAAACCCAGCGCGGCGAGGCTACATAGTTGTGACCGTCCGGATACACGTGCGCCGGAGTGGTGCGGCGGTCGTCGAGTGAAAGCGCTTTCGCGGCGATGAATGCGCTGTAGTAACGATAGGCAAGGGCATAAACGCACAACGCGCCAAAAAGAATAGGGAAAGTGTTCATGCGGCCCCAGACTCATCGAGGTGAGTCACTGCGATTTGATGGCATGAATCCTACACGGAACCACTAGCTCAGACAATATGGCATTCCATGGATTTGAAGCCGACGCTCGACGCTTTTCCGACATTGCCAACGGTTCCATTTGCGGCGCTCATGCGCTGGCATAGAATGGAAGCGTTGTTCCGCGAGGCCCAAATAATGGAGTTTGAACAGTTTTATCTCGGCTGTCTGGCGCATGCTTCGTACATGCTGAGCTCGGAGGGCGAAGCCATCGTGGTCGATCCCCAGCGCGACGTTGAAATCTATTTGCAGGCGGCCGAGCGAAAGCGCGTGAAAATCCGGCACATCTTCGAAACTCATCTGCATGCGGATTTTGTCTCCGGTCATCACGAGTTGGCCGCGCGTACGGGGGCCCGGATCTACATCGGAGAACAGGCCGGCGCGACATTTCCTCACGTCTCCGTGAGCGATGGTTTTCAGTTGCAGGTGGGAAAGATTCGCCTGAAAGTTCTTGAAACCCCGGGCCACACGCCCGAGAGCATCTGCATCGTGGTCACCGACGAAGAAAAATCTTCCCAGCCGTGGGCTGTGCTCACCGGCGACACCTTATTTCTCGGCGATGTCGGCCGTCCCGATTTGTCCAAGCGCTATTCACCACCGCAGTTAGCCGGCATGCTCTACGACAACCTGCACCAGAAGTTGATGGCGCTCCCAGACGAGGTTTTCGTCTATCCGGCTCATGGAGCGGGCTCGCTATGTGGTCGCAACATGCGTGCCGAACGCGTGTCCACCATTGGCACGGAACGGCTGACCAACTACGCATTGCAAATCAACAGCAGGGAAGACTTCATCCGCCAGCTGACCACGAACTTGCCGTCGCGGCCGGAGTATTTTTCGCAGGATGCAGAGATCAACCGCACCGGCGCGGCCGCACTTTCGGATCTGCCGCCGCTCTCGTCCGTCAGCCCGGCTGAATTGAAAGCCCTGCTGGCCGAAGGAGGCATGGCGCTCGATGTCCGCTCCGGCGACCAGTACGCGGCAGGTCACGTCCCCGGATCGGTGAATATCGCCCTGTCGGGACAGTTCGCCTCCTGGGCGGGTGCACTGCTTGGGATCGCCGCCCGTCCCGTCCTCATCGCGGATTCGCAGGATGCGATTGCGGAGGCGCGCATGCGCCTGGCCCGCGTCGGCCTGGAACGGCCCTGCGGGTATCTTGCAGGCGGCACGCAAGGTTGGGTTGAAGCCGGGTTTGCGCTGACTGCTCTGCCTCAGATCACGGTTGAGGAATTGCATAGAAAATTATCCGACTCCGCAACGCAGGTGTTGGATGTGCGGCGCGAGTCGGAGTGGGAAGCCGGCCACATCGATAACGCCGTGTGGTGGCCGCTCGACAACTTCAAGGTGGCGGCTCCCGAAATCGACCGCGATGCGCCACTCGCGGTCCACTGCAAGAGCGGGTATCGCAGCATGATCGCCTGCAGCCTGCTGCAGCGAGCTGGATTCAATACCGTACTCAACGTCATCGGAGGGTATGACGCCTGGGCGCAAGCCAAGCTTCCTATCGCAATCGAAAAACCTGTGGGAGTGTGACCTGGTTTCTGCATCATAAGAGATGCGCTAAAAGCGCTTCCAAGCGGACCATGAAAACGGGCAAACTAGCCAAGACTTACCGCATCGACGATGGCAAGCATTTTCGCCTCAAGGATTTCGATCCCGCAGACACGGCTGACTGGAAATCCAAGGAAGACGCCCAGAAAAAATTAGAGCAGGACATTTGCCGCCTGGAAGATTTGCAGGCACGGTTGTACGCCGACGATCGTTGGTCTGTGCTGATGATTCTGCAGGCCATGGATGCCGCCGGCAAGGATGGCACCATCAAGCACGTAATGTCGGGAGTGAGTCCGCAGGGCGTGCAAGTGCACGCGTTCAAGGCGCCGTCGAGCACAGAATTGCAACACGATTTCCTGTGGCGAACCTCGCGGCATCTTCCCGAGCGCGGTCACATCGGCATTTTTAACCGGTCCTACTACGAAGAAGTGCTGGTTGTTCGGGTGCATTCGAAACTTCTGAAAGCTGAAATCCTGCCGCCTTCGCTGGTCACGAAGAATATCTGGGACCAGCGCTACGAAGACATTTGCAGCTTTGAACGCCACATGGCGAGAAATGGCACGGTGATTCGCAAGTTTTTTCTTCATCTTTCGAAGAAGGAGCAGAAAAAGCGCTTTCTCGCTCGCCTAGACGAACCGAAAAAGAACTGGAAGTTCTCCGCTGCCGATATCCATGAGCGACAATACTGGGACGATTACCAGGACGCATACGAAGAGATGATTCAAAAAACCGCGACCGAGCATGGGCCGTGGTACATCATTCCTGCGGATAACAAATGGTTCGCTCACCTGGCGGTGGCGGCCGCCCTGGTCGAAACACTCGACGATCTGGGCGTAGATTTTCCCAAGATGAGCGCCGCCGAGAGAAAAGAACTGGCTGCGGCCCGTAAACTTCTCGAAAAAAAGTGACCTGAGGTCGAATCAGAATCGCCATCAGGCTCTTTTCATTGCTTTCTTGTCGCATTACCATTAAGAACATTCGGACTTTACCTGCCGGGAGCTTGCGAGCATGAACTGGGGATTCTGGTTTTGCGGTGAGACGTGTGTCCAAAAAAGCGTGAAGTTGGGATGGTTTGTACTTCTGGTCACATTTACCTTGTGGCCCGGAACATCGACCGCGCAAACCAAGCCAGAACGCCAATCCAAAGCGGCCAAGGCCTCGCAGAGCGCGCCCTCCACGACGCCCACAACCGAAGCGAAGCCGCCCGAGGATGAATCCGACCGCCCGGAGGATCGGCCTTTCAAAGGTATGAAGTTTCGCTTGATTGGACCATTCCGCGGCGGACGCTCGCTCACTGCCGCTGGAATTCCCGGCGATCCTTCCACGTATTATTTCGGCGCAACTGGCGGCGGAGTCTGGAAATCGACCGACGGCGCCATGACCTGGGCGCCCGTGTTCGATAAGACCGGCACCGGCTCGATCGGCAGCCTGGCGGTCGCCAACTCCGATCACAACACGATTTACGTCGGAACCGGCGAGGCCTGCATTCGGGGCAACATTTCACAGGGCGACGGCGTGTACAAGTCGATGGATGGCGGCAAAACCTGGCATAACGTCGGGCTGCACGACTCCCGCGCCGTCGGTAAGGTCATCGTCAATCCCAATAATGCGGACATCGCGTTTGTTGCCGCCCTCGGCCATCCCTATGGACCCAACACGGAGCGCGGAATTTTTCGCACGGTCGATGGCGGGAAAAACTGGGAGAAGGTGCTCTATAAGGACGAAAACACGGGAGCGATCGATGTTGCTTTCGATCCCCACAATCCCAGCATTCTTTACGCCGCGCTCTGGCAAGCTCGGCGCACACCCTGGAGCATGGACGATGGCGGCCCGGGAAGCGGCCTGTACCGCTCGAACGACGGAGGCACAACCTGGAAACGCATGGAAGAGCACGGTCTGCCGAAAGGGCCGTATGGCCGTATCGGCATCGCCGTGGGCGCAAATTCGGATCGCGTTTATGCTTTGATTGAAGCCCGCAATCCCGACGGCGGTCTCTACCGCTCCGATGACGCCGGAGAGAACTGGTCGTTCGTCAATCCCAGCCACAGCCTCTGGCAGCGACCGTGGTATTACATGCACATCTTCGCCGACCCGAGAGATGAGAACACGATTTACATCCTCGATGTCGACGCCTACAAATCCACCGATGGCGGCCATCTATTTAACAAGGTAAAAATTCCTCACGGAGACAATCACAACCTGTGGATCGATCCACGAGATACGCGGCGCATGATTGCGTCCAACGACGGTGGCGTGACCATCACGCTGGATGGCGGAAAGAATTGGACTCGCGAAGATAACCAGCCGACGGCGCAGCTTTACCATGTCATCACCGACTCCGCCGTGCCTTACCGCGTCTACGGCTCGCAGCAGGATAGCGGAACCGTGGCCATTGCCAGCCGCAGCGATCGCGGAGACATCGACTCGCAGGACTGGTACGACGTCGGCGGCGGTGAGGCCGGATATATCGCGCCTTATCCTCCTGATCCAAACATTGTTTACGCCGCGGATTACCAGGGAACGATTACGCGCTACGACCGTCACATCGGGCAAATCCAGTCCATCACCGAACAGCCCGAACCATCCGACGCGCTCGGCGCCAAGGATGTGGAACACCGTTTCCAGTGGACGGCGCCCGTTGTTCTATCGCCGCACGACCCCAAAATCCTTTACCACGGTGGTGAACAGCTATTCAAAACCACGGACGAAGGCGTGCATTGGACGGCCATCAGCCCCGACCTGACCAGAAACGACAAGAGCAAGCAGAACGCATCCGGCGGCGATATCACCCTTGACGGAACCGGGACCGAAATCTACGACACCATCTTTGCCGTCTCGGAATCGCCGCTGACCGCGGGCGTGATCTGGGCTGGAACCGACGATGGCCTGATTCAACTGACGCGCGACGGCGGCAAGAGCTGGAAGAACGTCACGCCGAAAGACTTGCCCGAGTGGAGCCGCGTCAGCCTGATCGAGGCCTCACCCTTCGATGCCGGCCGAGCTTTCGTTGCCATCGATCGTCATCAGAACGACGACCTTCATCCGTATGTTTACCGGACCAACGATTACGGCCAGACGTGGTCCAAGCTGACCAACGGAATTCCCGATGGCAGCTTTGTGCGTGCGGTACGGGAAGACCCAAAAAAGCGCGGGCTCTTGTACGCGGGAACAGAAAAAGGCGTGTACATATCGTTCAACGACGGCGCCGACTGGCGGCCGCTGCATCTGAATCTTCCCCCCGCGCCGGTGCACGACCTGACCGTAAAAGATGATGATCTTATCGTGGCGACCCATGGCCGAGCGTTCTGGATTTTGGATGACGTCAGCCCGCTGCGGCAGTTCAGCGACGAGGTGCTGGCGCAAGCCGTGCACTTGTACACGCCGGCAGCAGCCTACCGCATTCAGGCGGGTCGAGGTCCGGAATCGGAGGAGCAGCAGGGGCACAAACGGACGGGAACCAATCCGCCAGCGGGCGCGGTGGTTTACTACTTTCTGAAAGACAAGCCGAAAGACGGAACCGAGATCAAGATCGAGATTCTCGACGCATCCGGCGCGGTCGTCCGAAAGTATTCCAGCGCCGAGACCAAGCGGCTCGACGAACCCGCCGACCCCGACGACAAAAAGGCTGAGAAAGAAATCAAGCCGGAAGCTGGATTGAATCGTTTTGTTTGGGATTTACATTACGACGAAGCGCATCGCATCGCAGGCTATTACCTGTGGGAATATGGCGCGGGTGCTCGCGGGCCCATTGCGGTCCCGGGGAAATATCAGGTGCGGCTGACCGTGGGAGGCGAGAGCCAGGTTGCGCCCCTCGAGGTGAAGCTCGATCCACGGGTCAAGGCCAGCCCGGAAGATCTGGACCGGCAGTTCCGAATGATGAGCGAGATCCACGACGAGTTGAATCATCTCTACGATTCCGTCAACCAGATTCAGGACGTACTTTCGCAGGTCGGGGGATTGAGGAGGCGCCTGCCACAGGATGCGAGTACCAAGCCGATTCAGTCCTCGGCCGAAGACCTGGAAAAAAAGCTCACGAACCTCCGCGAACATTTCGTCAACCTGACGATCAGCGCAAACGAAGATTCTCTGGCATATCCGCCGCAGATTGATGCGAAGTTTGCGGTGCTGGCGATGCATGTCAGCAGCGCCGATGCGGGTCCAACCGAAGCCGAGCAGCGCGAGTTCGAAAAGCTGAAAAAGCAAAACGCCGAACTGCTAAGCCAATGGGAGCAGCTGCAGCAGAATGATCTGGCATCGTTCCGGAAAATGACCGCCGAACACAATCTGTCGACGGTTGTCGTTCCCCCCGCAGGGCAATCGGTGGATGCGAAACCAAGCGACGCGCACAATGATGAGTAGGGGGCATCGCCGTGGACTTTCAAGAAGTCTGCAGTGGCCAAAGCTTAACTTGTTGGTCCAGCTAGAGGGGGCAAGTCTCTGCATCTTAAAGTCTTTGTCGCCCCTTCGCCCAGCCCGAGAGCCATCTCTATTTCGCTGGCCGACGTTCCAAACTGCGCAAGATCGTTCGTATTACTTCCGTGCCACTTCTATGGCACGGTCGGGCCTTGTGAGGTCTTACGGGCGCTGCTATTTTGCCGATAGTGATGCTGAACCTCCCCTGCGGTGACTGAATCTGGTATTCGGGGGCGTACATGAGGGTCATGCATCTTTGTTATGCGGCTCTGGGCTTTGCGGTGGCCCGTTGGGTGTTTCGCCGGCAGCGTGTCGTCGATCCCGTGGAACGTCTGCGAACGTCGGGTCTTCTCTAAGAGCTCGGTTGAGGTAAGGGCGCGCGTCCCGTTGCGCAACCATTTCGTCTGCGCGCGCCCTCCCCGTTCCCACCCTCCGCGTTCCCACTAATTTGATATCCGGCCAAGTACTTTAGTTATCTTCGTAACCTCCGCAGCGACATTACTTCCACCTACAATCTGGGAAGAAACGCTTGCGCCAGAAACTGACGCCCGCGGAAGTGTATGCGGGCGGCGCGAGCGCTGATCCCAATTTCCTGTGGACATTCGCACGCCAATTCGACGGTGGTTCGGATTGTTGCTGCTGGGCGTTTTTCTCGCCGGCGGAGTGCAGTTCATCCACGCCCAGGACGACGGAGCGGTTCCGCTGGGCGACGTCGCGCGCAGCCTGCGCAAGAAACCAGCGGCGCCGGACCCGGTGATCGACAACGACAACTTGACCCAGGCGATCGAAACGGTGGAAAGCAGGCGAGCGGCGGGGACATCTCCAGTATTTACGCTGGACCCGGGCGGGAAGAGTTTTCATGTTTCGTCCCCGGACGTGACCTGCAGCCTTTCGTTCAGCGCCAAGAGCACCGCCCTGCTGGCCGATCCGGTGATGCTCGACGAGCTGCCGCGAAGCGAGCTCGCGAAGCTTGACGGGCCAGCGACCATTGACGGTGACTCGTTGCAAGTTTCCATGCACAACGGCACGGCGTGGGAGCTGCGGGAAGTGCTGATCGGGCTGACGATCTTGCGGGCTGGAGCCCGGGACAGCGCCACGGCGTACGGGCCGCGCATCGTTCCGGCGATGGCGGGCACGCAGTCTCCCGACACGGCGCAGAAGCAGCCGGATGTCACGCTGTTATTGCGCGTGAAAGGATCGGCAGCGCCGTCCGCCACGGCGACATTTCGCGCCGCGCTGAACTTCGCACTTTTTCCCGATCAGGAGTGGCACTGGGCGGTGGTGCGAGCGAAGGGCATTGCGCCACAGGAGGCGCCTTTGCTGCCGACGATTGATCCCGCCCCAGGCGCGCTTTCACACGGGCCCGAAAACGGGGCGCCGGTTCAAGCCCCGCTCGCGACGCCGTTGCCGACACCTCGATAACAATTCCTCTGAGTGGATCCTGCGAGCGAAGAGAAGTTTTCGGGAAAACTTTTCTTCCTGACCAAGCGGAAAGCGCTTACTCATCCCGGTCCCCCTCTCATCGACGCTAAAATCTCCGTGCTACACTGAGCTCATCCCACACCCAAGGACAGGCGATGAAATTCGGCGTCATCATCTTTCCCGGCTCCAACTGCGATCACGATGCTTTCTGGACGATCCAGCAAGTGGCGAAGCAGCCGGCCACTTTCTTGTGGCACGAGTCGCATGACCTGGAACAGTGCGACGCCGTCATTGTGCCCGGCGGGTTTGCCTATGGCGACTACTTGCGGACGGGGGCGATCGCCAGATTTTCACCGGTGATGGAGTCGGTGCGGCGCTTTGCCGATGGCGGAGGCCTGGTCTTGGGAATCTGCAATGGATTCCAGATTCTTTGCGAATCAGGCCTGCTGCCCGGAGCGCTGATGCGGAACACGGGCCTGAAATATGTTTGCAAGCCGGTGCAGGTGCGCGTGGAGAACGCCGACACGCCCTTCACCAATGCTTGCGCTCAAGGCGAGGTCCTGACGATTCCGATCGGCCACATGGAAGGGAATTATTTCTGCGACGAAACCACGCTCCAGCAATTGCGAGGCGATGGTCGCATTGTGTTTCGCTACTCCACGCCAACGGGCGAAATTGCGGCATCCGCCAACCCCAACGGCTCGCTGGATAACATTGCCGGCATCTGCAGTGCGGGTCGAAACGTGGTTGGCATGATGCCTCACCCGGAACGTTCATCCGAGACCGAACTCGGCGGCACCGATGGTATGAAAATCTTTCATTCCATGGTGGGAGCTATGGCCAACCGCTAACGGGCGGTCGCGCGCGTCTAAAAATCCTCTTGCCAATACCAGAGCTTGTGTTAGTGTTTCTCGCGAAGCAGCTTCCCCTTTTCGCCTAACCAGAACTTAACGTGCGGTAAGTTCAGGGAGGAGTGTGCGAATGAAGGCGAAGCAAGTACTTGACGCGTTCTCTGAGACTTTGATGCAGGATGAGCGCATTCTGGGCTCCCGGGAGCGGGACCTATTGCTCAGTGTGCTGCAGAACTCCAAGGCAACTTCCAATCGCAATCCAGACATTCAGGCAGCGGTCCGGGAAGTGATTGCCCGGTCCGTGGGAGAGACCGTGGCGCAACGGGCGTTCACGGTCCTGGGCAGCACGATCGTCGAACAGATTCTGGTTCGCGCCGGATCGGCCGGAGGCGAAGAGACGAATCGGACCATTGGAGAAGTATTTCTTGCACCTCAGCCGCCCGGGGCTCCACGTCCGCCGGGGACCAGCTTTCCGGCTGAGCAACCATCGCCCGGAGCGCCGCAGCCGCCGGGAGCGCCCCAGCCGCCAGGAGCGCCCCAGCCTCCGGGAATTGCGGAGCCGATCCCACCCGCGCCGCAACCGCCGGGCGCGGCGTTTCAGCCCTATCGGACCAGCACGACAATGCGAGTGGAGCCAAGGATGTCCGATCGCGCGACTGAAGTTGCGATCATGGACCGGCCCGCGCCGGCCGCACAATGCGTGGTGCTGGATGAATTTCTGGCCCCGCAGGAATTGGCCGAGCTGATGTCTTTTGTGGCCGAGCACGAGACGCAGTTTCAGACCAGCGAAGTGATTGCTGCGAAGGAAGAGGCGGGAGTGATCGATTATCATCACCGGCGCTCGCGCGTTCTGATGAACCTGGGCAATCACGAGCGCGTCATGCTGGAGCGGATTCGACATGTACTGCCAGCGGTCAGAGAACAACTGGGCATGGAAGAGTTCGCTGTGCAGAAGTTTGAGGCGCAAATCACGGCCAGCAATGACGGCGACTTCTTCGGCGTGCACAGCGATGACAGCCAGGAATTGGTGGCCTCGCGACGCCTCACGTTTGTTTACTTTTTTCACCGCGAGCCCCGCGCTTTTACCGGAGGGGAATTGCGGCTCTACGCCGGCAACACGGAAGGGTCTTCGAGCTACCAGAAAATCGTGCCGCAGCAGAACCAGATCGCATTTTTCCCGTGTTCGGCATGGCACGAAATCACTGCGGTCGAGTGCCCGTCCAAGGCATTCGCCGACAGCCGGTTCACACTCAACGGATGGCTTCACAAATAACCAACACGCAATGGCTTGAGTGGATGGCAGGCTTGATGGGAGCGGGGCCGTGGCAGAGTCTGACCGCGGCCTTGCCCCCGGATCGCTTTCACTGCCTGCTCGACGAGCTGCCATTGCACTTGATCCCAACCAGCGGCAGGAAGCTGCTGCGGGCGAAAGCGGCTGAAGGCCAACCGTTTTTCTTGAATCCCGAATGCGAGCTGTTGGACGGTTCACGCCTGCCGGGTGAGTTGGCGCAAGCAAGCGAACTGACGAGAGACTTCTTCCTGCAAGGATCTGTCGCGTGGGTGCGGGATGCGGCGACGGCTTCTCTGCGCCCATTCTGGCTGGGAGCAGGTTTTCAGGAATTGATCATGAAGCTTCGCCGCGGAGAGGTTACGTCCGGATCGTTGCCGGCACCGGCCCGGGCGCTGCTGCTGGCAGCAGACATTCTGGTTACGGCCGAGCATCGCGAACGCAAGCGCGCCGAGTGGGATGCGCAGATAACAAAAAGCAGGCCGGCATTTCGAGACAAAGGATATGTGCCGGTGAGCGGCTTGCTTCATCCCTTTCACGTGGCCGCCTTGCGGCGATACTACCGGCAGCGAATCCGCAGAGGCGCGATTCGCCTGGGCGATCATCAGAGCGCTCGCCGCTACGTCGCCTACAACGATGGAGTGGCCCGGTTTTTCCATCATCAACTCGCACCGGCGGTGGCTGCGGTGGTGGGCGAGCCGATCATGCCTTCGTACGTATACCTGGCGTCGTATTTGAGCGGTGCGGAACTCAGAAAACACACCGACCGCGAGCAATGTGAGTTCAGCGTTACGCTGTGCCTCGACTTCTCTCCCGAGCCCGAAATCGCAACACCGTGGCCAATCTGCCTCGATACGCCGGCTGGAAAAGTCGCGGTGCATCAGGCCTTGGGCGACGGCTTGTTCTACCGCGGAACGCAGTTGCCTCACTATCGCGGCGCATTGCCGGAAGGGCACACTTCCACTTCGATCTTCTTTCACTACGTTCCCGCTGATTTTGCTGCGCCACTGGCGTAATTCACCACAGCGTTTGGCTAGCGCAATCCTGAAACAAGATACAAAACAGAAAAAACCTGATAGTAGCTGTAGGCGATGCGGGAGCCGTCGCGGTTGACCACGACGGGTGCAATGTAGATGACGCCGGTCGTAGAATTTGGCTGCAACTGCTGAATTCGCTGCGTGCGTCCGGATTTAACGTCGAGGCGATAGACCTCCGCGGGCAGGCGCCCCTGCCAGTAGCCATAAACCGAGGTGTTGTCATCGGTCCAGCGCACAGGGATAAATCCGGCCTCGAGATTGGGGATGCTTCGTCCAGCGCCGCTTTCGCCGACCGTGATGATCGATGCGAATCCATTTTCATCGAGGCGAATGATGTTGTGACCGTCGGGAGAGATCAACCCGCCCGTGATGCCTTCGGGAAGGATCGGCACAGGCTTGCCGCCTTCGAGATCAACCAAATAGCTGCGCACGGCGTGACCGGCTTCATTGCCATTGATGGTGATGTGCTTCCCATCGCCGAGAAAGTGAGCGTTACCGTTTTGAATGTGCTCAAGGCCGGGAATCGAAAGCTTTCGCGCCTGGCCCGCTCCGATGGGAATTAATCGCACTTCGCCGGGAGTGCCGGGCACGATGGAAATGGCCCACTTGCCGTCAGGCGACAGGCTGCCCGCACTGCCTTCGCCGAGTTGGACGGGCGGCGCGCCGTCGATGTTGCGGATAGCAAGGGAATAGTGCGTCCCGGCAGCCTCGCTTGAATCCTCGAACAATACCGAGTTTCCATCGCGGGAAATATCTTTCGCAACGCTCCAGTCATGCCAGGAAAGATCGAGCATCTTGCCGTCGGGGGTGACGGTGGCCATGCCCACGCGTTCGGCTTCGACGGTTAGAAGCACGCGACCGTCAGAGGAGATATCCTGCAAAGTCATGCCAGCGGGCAGATCGAGGATTTCCCGGACGCTGCCCGCCAGATTCATGGCATGCAGGTCGCGGCTAAGGCCTTGGCGTGCCGCGGTGAACCAGACCTCTTTGCCGTCCCTGCTCCACGCCAGTCCGTCAGCCGATTCCCATTCCCGTGAGACAACGTTTACGTGACCATCCGTACCCATGACGACTGCAGAACCGCGGTCATCCCAAAGGTTGGGGTGTTCGATGAACGCGACTGCGTTGGATCGCGGCGAAATGCGCAGGTGGCTGATCCAGCCTTTGCTCTCATAAATAATTTTGCCGATCGGGTACTCAATGCGATCGTGACTGCCGACCGTGTGGACCACCGCCATTTCGCCACTCGCGTCCCAATCGGCGAAGGGGACATTTTCCAAAAGCTCTCTGGGAGAGCCGCCGGCCAGCGGAGTGCGAGCGAGAGTGCCTCCGACTGTCTCCATGTGGGCGCGGTGGCTTCCGTGCAAGGTTACCGCCAGTTCACCACCCGCGGAAATCGCCAGCAGATTAGCGCTGGTGATATTGAGCGGCTGCGTGGAAAGAGAATCGCCTAGCATGGTGAAAAGCTGCTGGGGAGCGCCATTCCACGCCGCGCCGTAGACGATGGACTGGCGATCGGGAGCGAAGCGCGCCGAGTAGACGGTTCCTTGCTCGAAGGTGAGGCGACGGTAAGAGGGCAGCGGTAGAGTCTGCCGCGTGGCGACCAGCAGCACTACAGCGATGAGGCAAAGTCCGGCCAGCGCCCATGGGAATACGCGGCTAAGCCACCTGGATGGTCTATGTGGCGCGGATCGCAGGCCGGAAATGTCGGATAGGCTCTCCAGCGCGAAGGCCAAATCACGCGCCGACTGAAAGCGCTGATCTGGTTCTTTTTCCAGGCAATGTTGCACGATCTGCTGAAACGCGAGCGGTACTTTGCGTTCTTCCAGGTAGAGCTCGGGCGGGTTCTCCTTGAGAACCGCCGTCATGGTATCGACTTCGGTTTCACCGCGAAAAGCCCGCTGTCCGGTGAGCATCTCGTAGAGGACGGCACCCAGGCTGAAGATGTCGCTGCGATAATCGACCGGCTGGACGCGCAGCTGCTCCGGCGACATATAACCGACGGTTCCGACGAGCGTACCGCTCCTTGTCACGGTAGTTAATTCTTCGACGCTGCGTCCCGAGTCGGCCGAGGGCTGGAGCTTGGCGACACCGAAGTCGAGAATTTTCAAACGCCCGTCGATAGTGACGAACAGGTTCTCGGGCTTCAGGTCGCGGTGGACAATGTGGAGATCGTGAGCGGCGGTCAACCCTTTCGAAATCTGCTGGGCGTAATCGGCAGCAAGGCGGACCGGGAGCGGTCCCGCGCTCACAATCGCGCGGAGAGTTCGGCCGTGGAGCAGTTCGCAGACGATGTACGGCGTGCCATCGTGCGTACCTACGTCATAGACGGAAACGATATTGGGATGATTGAGCGCCGCGGCGGCGCGAGCTTCCTGCTCAAAGCGGCGGAGATGATCAGGATTCGCGCTGGAGGAAGCGCGAATTAATTTGACGGCGACGTCGCGGCCGAGTCTCTCATCGCGAGCGCGGAATACCTCGCCCATGGCTCCAGCGCCAATTTTTTCGATGACCCGATAATGACCTATAACCTGGCCGGTCATGTGCAGGGAGCAGCCCCGCTGGCATGTTAGGGGCATGCCTAAGTCGCAGTCAATCACCTGTTCGGGCCAGCGAGGGTGGCTGCTGCGTGCGCCGCCTTTAGCCCGCGAAGAGGCAAGTTTCTGCACATTGAACACGGGCATTTTCTGGGCTAAGCTTGCCCTCCAGAGAGCGGTCGCAAGGCCGAAAGCCGAGCGCGGTTTTGGAGGACATTATGAATGCGCTTTCGATCTCCCATCGAGTTCTGCTGCCGTTTTGCCTGACGTTGGTGTGCCTAGCCGCTCACGGACAGCAAACGCCAGCAGGTTCTGCTCCGCCCCTGAATCCCAATCAGGTTGCTTTGTTGCGCTGGTACCCGATCAATCAGGCGGCGGAGATACTCGTGCCCGGGCGCATTCATTCGGGAGGCATCGCTTTCGATGGCGCGAACATGTGGATTACCGGACTAGTCGAAAACACGGTCAGCAAGGTGCGAGCCAGCGACGGGGCGTTCCTGGGGGCATTCAAGGTGGGCACCTACCCGAACGCAGTTGCATTCGACGGCGCCAACATATGGGTGGTCAACACCCAGGATGACACGGTCACCAAGCTGCAAGCCAGCGACGGCAAGGTTTTGGGCACGTTCCCGGTCGGAAAAAACCCGCTCGATGTCATTTTCGATGGAGCTCACGTCTGGGTGTCAAACGCTCTCGACAACACCGTCATGAAACTCCAGGTGAGCGATGGCAGGGTCCTCGGAACATTTGCAGTGACCGCGAGCCCGGGTCACATGGCGTTCGATGGCGCGAATGTGTGGGTAGGCGGCAGTGGGGCGGTATCGAAGGTGCGCGCCAGCGATGGTACCATTCTTGGGACATTTTCTGTTTGTCAGCCGACGGAACTTGCCTTTGACGGCGCTAATATTTGGATAACGGGCTATAGTTGCGGGACTGTTGCAAAACTGCGGGCCAGCGACGGCACCGTTCTCGGAACATTTTCCACTGGCGGAGATCTCCCCACCGCGATTGCCTTCGACAGCCAGTATATGTGGGTGGCGAACAGTGGAAGCTCGTCCTTCAATTCAAACGTTGTCAAGATGCGGCTCACTGACGGCGCCATCGTCAGCAAATTCGCCATCGCCCAAGGTGCATTCGCCGCGGCGTTTGACGGCGCCGACGTCTGGATCACTGGGGGCGACCCCATTTTCAAGATGTAGTCGAGCTGCTACCCCGTCAATGGAACACTACAAGCTGGCTTCCGTTGCCGACGTATACGTGCCCATTTACTACGGTCGGTATGGTAAACCTTACTGCGCAGCCCGTCCCCGCACTGCTGGAGAACAAAGGTGCACCCGCGATGTTGGTGGCATCGTAGGCGTATAGCACAGGCGGCTGTTGGTTGACGGACAAACAGGAGTTTTCGTTGTCTAGCGCCCAAAGAATAGCGCCGCTGGAAGAGTATTGTGAAACCGCAAGCGATGCCCCGGGATAGGGGAAGACCGGGTTGGCCGAAGGGCAGGACGAATTCGTAGAGCCGATGGCGCATGTTGCCACTCCGTCAATGACCCGTTGCGGCGGGTAGTGTCCGATGCGGAGACTTCCTTGCGCGCCGCGGCGCCGGGTTTTGGCTACCTCTCCGCCCGGCATGTTATAATCCCGTTTCGCCTGCAACTTTTCGAGGCAATCCTGTGATCTCCTCTAAGGGCGAATCCCGCATCCCACAAGACTCTTAAATACGAGGTTGAACCATGTCCGGCCATTCAAAATGGGCCACAATTAAGCATAAGAAGGGCGCACTGGACGCCAAGCGCGGCAAGATTTTTACGCGCCTGATCAAGGAAATCAGCATCGCCGCGAAAAACGGCGGCGGCGATCCTGACACGAACCCGCGCCTGCGCGGCGCCATCGTGGCCGCCAAGGCCGAGAACATGCCCGCCGATAACATCAAGCGCGCCATCCAGCGCGGCACCGGCGAGCTGCCGGGCGCAACCTACGAGGAGTTTTCGCTCGAGGGCTACGGCCCCGGCGGCGTGGCTATTCTTCTCGACATCAATACCGACAACCGCAACCGCACGGTCAGCGAAATCCGCCACGCCTTCGGCAAGAACGGCGGCAACATGGCTGAAGCCGGAGCGGTGTCGTGGATGTTCCACAAGAAGGGCGACATTGTAGTGCCGAAGAGCGCCGCGAAAGAGGACGACTTGATGAACATCGTTCTCGAATCCGGCGGCGAAGACCTGCATGACGACGGCGAAAACTGGGAGATCCTGACCGAACCTTCCGCGTACGAAGCTGTCCTGGAAGCCGTGAAGAAGGCGGGGATCGAGCCGGCCTCTTCGAGCGTGGCCATGATTCCGCAAAACTACATCAAGCTCGAAGGGCAGGCGGCCAGCACCATGATTCGCCTGATGGAAGCGCTGGAGGAGCACGACGACGTGCAGAACCTGCATTCCAACTTCGATATCGACCAGAAGTTGCTGGAAGAAGTTGCTGGTTGAAAATTTTCTGCGAAAGATGTATCTCTATTCAGTCTTGCTGAGCGCTTGAGCTTCGCGCGTGCGAAGTTCAAGCGTAGTCACACCGCACACCCTCAAAATTACGTGAAGAACATCGGCGCATTCGTGTGCCTGAAAAAGTTTTCAACACAAACGTGGAAAACGCTGTGGAAAAATGCGGACGGATCCTCGTAAGTAACTCACGGATGCACGTTTCAGCATTTTGCACCGATGCGGGTGCTGGCACTTTCGTGGTGGCTGCCCGAGACAGAATTGAATCGCCGGCGAAGTCGCGCCTCCGAGCTCTCCTTGAAGAATCGTCTGGATAAGCTGCTGATGGATCGCGGGCTCGCGGTCTCGCGCGAACGCGCTCAGGCGTTGATTCTCGCGGGCAACGTGTTGGTGAACGATCAGAAAGTCGACAAGGCCGGCGCAGCGGTAGATGAGGACAGCTCGATCCGTATCCTCGGCGAAGGTCTGAAATATGTCAGCCGCGGCGGATTGAAGCTGGAACGAGCGCTGGAGCACTGGCAGATCGACGTGACGGGCCTGGTTTGCCTGGATGTCGGCGCATCGACCGGCGGGTTCACCGACTGCCTGTTGCAACACGGAGCGGCGCGGGTGATTGCCGTCGACACGGGCTACGGCCAGATGGATTTCAAGCTGCGCCAGGATTCGCGCGTCAGGCTGCTCGAAAAGACAAATGCGCGCTATCTCACGGCAGAGACGGTCGGAGAGCCGGTCGATTTTATCGCTGTCGACGTTGCGTTCATCTCCGCGACTCTGATTTTGCCGGCGGTGATTGCGGCAAGTTTTCCTCCGGAGCGTAAGGGCCGCGAAATGGTGATTCTGGTGAAGCCGCAATTTGAGGCGGGCAGGGAATATGTTGGCAAAGGCGGGATCGTGCGGGATGAGGCAGCGCAGCAAGCTTCCGTCGAAAAAGTGAGGCGCGCGGTCGAAGAGCAAGGGGCGGTGCGAATCGACGCGATCGCCTCGCCGATTTTGGGCGCCGAAGGCAATCGCGAATTCCTGCTGCGGGCCATTTTCTGAATGCGGTCTGGAATGCGCTAAAGATTTTTCCCGGATTCTGTACAATCTCTTCTTACGTCCAACATGGCCGGAAGCAAGTCATCATCTCCATCGAAAGTGGCAGCTATCATCTCGCGCCCGGCGCGGCCTGAGGTCGCTCGTACTCTTCCCGAACTTTTGCCGTGGCTGCGCAATCACGGTTATGAAGTAATTCTCGACCCGGAAACGGCAAAGTACAGCAACGGACAGCAACCGGTGCTGCGCTCTCAAATGGCGGGACGGCCGTTGGACCTGGTCGTGGTATTAGGCGGCGACGGAACCTTGCTGTCCGCCGTGCGCGAAACCGCGACCACCGACGCACCGCTGCTGGGCGTGAACCTGGGATCGCTCGGCTTTCTCACCGACGTTCCGCTCACGTCCCTGTTCTCGATGCTGGATGAGATCGAGCAGGGCAAAACGCCGATCGAAGAGCGGTCGCTGATGCAATGCGTATTGCTGCGGGGCCAGCAGACGCTGGGCAGCTATCTTGCCTTCAATGACGCGGTGGTGAACAAGACGGCCCTGGCGCGCCTGAACAATTACGAATTGTTTGTGGATGGTGTGTTCGTCTCCAGCTACCGCGCCGATGGCATGATTGTGGCCACACCCACAGGATCGACCGCATATTCTCTTTCTGCCGGCGGACCGGTGGTCATGCCGACGGTCAAAGCCTTCGTGATCACGCCGGTGGCGCCGCACTCGCTCACGCATCGCCCGCTGGTGGTTCCGGATTCATCGGTGGTGGAGATTCTGTTGCGCAGCGACGAAGAGGTCGCTTATCTGAGCCTGGATGGGCAGCCGGGATTGGATCTCAAAGATGGCGACCGCGTCCGCTGCAGCCGCTCGGAGCACAAAGTCCGCCTGTATCGCACCGAGGCCGATTTTTTCCACGTCCTGCGCAGCAAGCTCAAGTGGGGCGAACGCTAGCGGCGCGACGCATTCTTCAGAGTTCGGCTGCGAAAAGATCGGAAACTTTTTCACGCTGCCGGATCACCTTGACAGATTTTCCGCTGATCAAGACTTCTGCCGGGCGAGGGCGCGTGTTGTAATTCGACGCGAGCACCATGCCGTACGCGCCGGCATCGAGAATCACCAGCAGATCTCCCTCTTCGGCCGCGGGCATCTCGCGGTTGCGGGCAAAAAAATCGCCGGTTTCGCAAACCGGGCCCACCACGTCCGTCGTTTCCGTTTCGTTGAACGCGCCTGAGGACAGCCGTACGGGAGCGATCTGGTGGTGCGCGCCATAGAGCGACGGACGGATCAGGTCGTTCATCGCCGCATCCACGATGAGGAAGCGCTTGCCGTCATTCCGCTTGCGGTAAAGGACGCGCGTGAGCAAAATTCCGGATGGTCCTGCGATGGCGCGGCCCGGTTCCAGCAGAAGGTGCACCTTCAATCCCCGCAAGGCCCTGGTGATGACGCGAGCATAGGAGGCAGCGTGAGACGCGAAGTCGCGTTGCGGCTTGTCGTAGTCGATGCCTAACCCGCCGCCTGCGTCCACATACTCGATGCGATGGCCATCGGCGCGGAGATCGCGGACGAGATCGGCAACTCGCGCCAGCGCCTCGCCAAACGGTGCGACGTCCTTGATTTGCGATCCGATGTGGACGCTGACCCCGGCCACCTGCAGGCGGTCGTTCTGCGCAGCTTTCGCGTACAGGGCGCGCGCCTGCGCGATGGGCAGGCCAAACTTGTGCTTATGCAGCCCGGTGGAAATGTACGGGTGCGTGTCGGCGGCAACATCGGGATTGACGCGTAGCGCGATGCGCGCGGCGGTTCGCATGGCCGCGGCCGTCTCCGCCAGGGCGCGCAGTTCGGATTCGCTTTCCAGATTGAACAGCAGGATGCCAGCCCGCAATGCCGCCGCCATTTCCTCGCGCGTCTTTCCGACTCCGGAGAAAACAGTCTGCTTCGCGGCCCGGGGAGCGACGGCGAGGACGCGCTGTAGTTCTCCCCCCGAGACCACATCGAACCCGCATCCTTCTCGGGCGAGCTGGCGCAGGAGATGCAGATTCGAGTTGGCTTTGACCGAGTAGCAGATGGTGTGCGGGGCGCCGCGAAAGGCTTTCTCGAAAGCATCGAGGCGCTGCCGGATGGCTGCGGCGGAATAGACGTAGAGGGGCGTTCCATAACGCTCGGCCAGGCGGGTGAGCGACGCTTCTTCGCAATGAAGCGTAAGGTCTTCACCGCGGTGCCGGCGGCGAAAGACAAATCCGGGCGGGCGCTCAAAATTTGCGTAAGAACTCTGTCGCTGATCGCGCGCGGTCATTTTGAGGGAGCTGGCGTCGCCTTGGCGGCATCCTTGACCATGATGGCGACGACGGTCTGGTCATCGAAGGTTTCCATTCCCGCCGAATGTTCCGCCACGGCTTTGAAGATGGATTCGACCACGCACTCAGCGGAGCGGCCCGCGCATCCCGCAATGATTTTCTCCACGCGGCCGCGGCTGAATAATTCCCCCGCGCGATTGCGCGCATCCAGAATGCCGTCGGAGAAAAATACGAACATTTCTCCCGGTTTCATCTGGAAGCGGAATTCGTCGTAGCTGGCGTCATCGAAAAGGCCAAGCGGCAGGCCGGTCGCCTCGATGGGGCTGGTCTTGCCGTCGCGAAGATAAACCGGGCGAGGCAAGCCGGAATTGGCAACCAGCAGAGTGCGATTCTCGTCGTCCCACACGGCGTAGATGATGGAAACGAATTGCGCCTCGATGCGGCGCTCGGCCAGCGAGAGATTGACCGCGGAAAGCATATCCGCGGGACCGGGTTCGACAGGCGCGTGCGATCGCAGGATTCCGCTGACCAGCGCGGCGTAAATGGCCGCCGGCGCGCCCTTTCCGCTGACGTCTCCGATAACAATGCCAAGACGGGAAAGCGAGTAGGGGATGAAATCGTAGAGATCCCCTCCGATCGCTCGCGCGGGACAAAACTTGGCGCAGACGTCGAGATGCGCCATCTGCGGCAGCGTCTGGGGCAGCAGTCGCATTTGCAGTTCGCGGGCCAGCGCTAGGTCGCGCTCGAGACGGCGCTCCTGGCGGGCGATTTCTTCATAGAGCCGCGCATTCTCCAGAGCGATGGCCACCTGCGCCGCCAGCGTCATCATGGTACGGCGGTGATCGTCGGTAAAAAATCCGCGGCGCGTGTGCTCAAGGTCGAGCACGCCGATTACTTTGTCTTTGTAAATGAGCGGCACGGCCAGTTCCGAGCGCGTTTCCGGATTGCTCTCGATATAGCGCGGATCCTTGCTGACGTCGGGCACCAGAACGGCCTGCCGCGACTCGGCTGCATAACCCACCAGCCCGCGGCCCATCGGAATGTCGTGCTTCATTTGCACGTTTTCGTTGAACCGGAGGGAAAAGCGGTGCTGCAGCTTCTCGCCGGAGGCATCGACCAGCAGGATGCTGAACATCTGGTAATCGATCAGGCGGCGAAGCAGTTCCGCGATGCGGCCGAGAAGCTCGTCGAGATTGAGAATCGAGCTCAGCTCGCGCGCGATTTCATTGAGCAGCAATAAAATCCGCGCCTGGCGTGTGGTGCGAGTGTAGAGTTGGGCATTTTCAATGCCGGCAGCCATGCGCGATGCAACTAACCCCAGCACCCGGCTGTGCTCTTCATTGAAGTAGCCGGCATCGCGAGCTTCCAGGTCGATGACTCCGATGACGCGGTTCTTGGTAATCAGCGGGATGGCCAGTTCCGAGCGGACATTGGGCACGGCCGGAATGTAACTCGGGTCCTGGGTCACGTCATCCACCAGGATGGTGCGATGCATTTGCGCGGCGCGGCCAGTGACGCCGACCCCAAGCTTTACGCGCGCGCGCTCGGCAAAGTCGTGCGGATACCCAACCTGGAAGCGAATGCGCAACTCCTGGGTCTTTTCGTTCAAGAGGAGGATGGCAAAGATCTCGTAGTCGATGACCTTGCGTACCACCTCGGCCACACGCCGGAGGGTGGTGTCGAGGTCCAGCGACGTGGCCATCACATCGGCGACCTCGAGCAGCAGCGGATCCACGTGGAGATGCTTGTCGCGCTGTGCGGCCTTTTCTTGTTTGCTGAGAACCGAACCCATTGTCTTTATGATAGCAGCCGGTACGAAAGGCTCGTCATGGCCTCCGCCAGGCGCGGCCCATCGTAATTACTGGCGGTTTATTCGCGGGGAATCACGCAAACATCCGCGAGATTGCGATAGCGCTCGGCATAATCGAGGCCGTAGCCGACCACGAACTCATCGGGAATAGTAAAGCCGACGTAATCGCCCTGCAGCGGCAGCTTGCGCCGGGAAGGCTTGTCCAGCAGCGCGGCAATTTTCAGCGAGCGCGGCTGGTGCGCCAGCAGCAATTTTTTCAGCACCGTCAGGGTGAGGCCGGTGTCAAGAATGTCCTCGACCACGATCACGTTTTTGTCCTTCATGGACTGGTCGACGTCCTTGGTCAACTTCACCTCGCCCGTGGAATCCCATCCGCTGCGAAGCTCTTGCGAAGGGCTGGGCCGGTTGCCATAGCTTGAGACGCCGATGAAGTCGAAGGTGGCGTCGAGCTGAACGTTGCGGGCGAGATCGGCGAGAAAAATTGCGGAGCCTTTCAAGACGCCAACGAAAATGACGGTCTGGCCTGCGAAATCGCGCGTGATCTGCTCACCCATTTCAGCAACGCGCTTCGCGATTTGCTCGCGCGAAAGCAGCACCTTGAGTTCTGTCATGGCGTTTCATATTAAACTAAACCTCATCCACCGCCCACGCAGACCCTTTTTGCCGGCGAACTTGAAGGAGCAGGAATGAATTTGAACGGCGTGAAACTCACCTGGCTCGGCCATGCCACCTTTCGCATCGTCACACCCGGCGGCCAGACCGTCATCATCGATCCCTGGATTATGAATAATCCGGCTTGCCCGCCCTCTGAAAAGAAAGTGAAGCACGTGGATACGCTGCTGTGCACTCACGGGCACGGCGACCACATTGGCGACGCCGTGGAAGTTGTAAAGCAGCACCAGCCGCAGGTGGTCGGCATGCCGGAACTCTGCGGATGGCTGGAGAAAAAAGGTGCGAAGAAAAACTGCATGATGAACAAGGGCGGAACGCAAAGAGTCGGCGACATCAAAGTCACCATGGTGCATGCCGACCATTCCTGCGGTATCCAGGACGGCGACCAGCTCATTTACGGCGGGGAAGCTTGCGGGTACGTGATTGAGTTTGAAAACAGCGTAAAGCTGTATCACGCCGGCGACACCAACGTGTTTGGCGACATGGCCATCATCCGCGAGCTGTATGCGCCGGAAATCGTCATGCTTCCCATCGGCGACCATTTCACCATGGGGCCGCGTGAGGCCGCCTATGCCTGCAAACTGCTGCAGCCCAAGACCGTGATCCCAATGCATTTCGGTACATTCCCTGTGCTTACGGGAAGTCCCGGGGATCTGCAGAAACTAGTCTCCGGAATCGACGTTATGACCATGAAGCCCGGCCTTACCGTTGGCGCGTAATCCACCTTGTTCACGACGTGCAACAGTTCTCTGAGGAAACCGATGCCTCCACATTCCGCGAAAAAATCGTCCAGGCCCAACTGGCGTCACTATGACTTCACGACTGCAGGACCGGTCGACGATTACATGTACTCGTTGCTGCCCAAACGCGACGAAGTTCTGGCCGAGATGGAAGAGTACGCGTCGAAGCACAACGTTCCCATCGTCGGCCCCGCCGTGGCGCGGGTGCTGCAACAACTGGCCTTGATGGTCGAAGCCAAAACTGTTTTTGAATTGGGATCGGCGATTGGTTACTCAACCATCTGGTGGGCGCGCGCAGTCGGGGAAAAAGGCAACGTAATTTACACGGACAGCGATGCCAGGAACGTGCAGCGCGCGCGCGCTTACTTTGACCGTGCCGGGGTTGCCAATCGAGTCACGCTGCACACCGGCGACGCGCTCGAAGTGCTTTCCGAGCAAAAGAATCATTTTGACGTCATTTTCAACGACGTCGACAAGGAAGATTACCCGCGCGTGCTGCGGCTGGTGCCTTCGCGCTTGCGCAAGGGCGGCCTGTTCGTCACGGATAATGTGTTGTGGAGCGGGCGCGTGGCGCAGAAAAATCCCAAAGAGCCTCACACCAAGGCAATTATGGAATTCAACCGCTTGCTGTATGAATCGAAGGATTTTTTCACGACCATCCTGCCGATTCGTGACGGCCTCGCCGTGGCAATCAAGAAGTAGAACAGTTTTCAGATCGATTTGACGGGAAGGGCGAGCAGGTCGTCGACCAGGCCGACTTCCTTCTGCAAAAACGGCTCGGCGTAGGTGACGCCGCCCAGCATGCCGTAATAGCGCGCCATCGCATCCACCCGCGCTCGAATCTCTTCGTGGGCAGGGAACAGGTCTTTGCCCGCGTCCTGATCGCTGAATTGCGTCTTGTAGGCCAGGATCGAGGCGAACTTCTTTTCGAATTGCTCCGTGATATCCACCACGAAAGTTGGCCGCACGTCGTAGTAGAGCGTGGCGTAGATGATCTTGAACGGCCGGTGCGGCGGCAAACCGCCGGCTTGGCTGGGTGCTGACTGCTGAGTGCTGAGTGCTCGTTCGGGATCGAGTTTCCGCAAGCCAGCCAGGAAACACGCTTCGTAGCCCAGAGTCGAACAAGTGTAATGGTCGGGATGGCGTCCCTTCCAGTACGGCAGAATGACCACGCGGGGCTTGGTCTCGCGGATCACGGACGCAACCTTGAGACGATTCTCCCAGGTATTTTCGACGCGACCGTCGGGAATATCGAGCGCGCGCCGCCAGCTCACCCCCAGAATCCTGGCCGCATCCTCGGCTTCGCGGGCGCGGTCTTCCGCGGATCCGCGCGTCCCCAATTCGCCGCGAGTCAGGTCGAGAATGCCGGTGCGCTGCCCCCGCTGAGCCGCCTTCAGCAAAGTTCCGCCGCAGGTCTGTTCCACGTCGTCGCGGTGGGCGGCGATGGCGAGAATGTCGAGAGCAGGGATCATAGTCAGGTCGCGTCCGATGGCGTGGGTCGTTTATTCCAGGTTGCCCTGCTCGAGCACGACGTTTTCCCGTACGATCAGCCGGTGGGCGGCCATTTCCTTCAGAGTCGGCAGAACCCGGCTCACGTGTTCATCCGTGTCGACAAAAAAGATGACGACGGGCAATTTGCCGCCCGCCTCCACCATGTGCGCGGTCTTCACGCGCTGCCGTCCCAGAAAACCAGCCACGGCATGAAAGGCGATGGCAGCGTAAACATTTTCCTGGCGCAAGAAGTTGAGGATCTCCATGTGCAGCGGCCGCCGATGCCATTGATCGGCTTCATTCAGATAGATTGTGACTTGCACTGCCATCTCAACTGGCATTCTAAACGCGACTCTCCCATTCGCGCCGCAACATTCCGTAAAGCTCGGAATCGCAGAATTGGCCCCACTTGCGAATATGCTCCCGTTGGCAGCCTTCGTGGCGCATGCCCAGCTTCTTCAGAACGCGGCCGGAGGCGGGGTTGTGCCCGAAGTGCGTAGCGAAGATGCGGTGCAGGTGCAAATCTTCAAAACCGTAGCGCAGCATTTCCTGCGCTGCCTCCGTTGCGTACCCTTTGCCCCAATAAGGAACGCCCAGCCAATAGCCGAGCTCCGCTTGTTGATTTTCCTCCGCCAAACGCAGGCCGATGCCGCCGATCAGCGCACCAGAGTCGCGCAAGGTGATGGCGAGGCTCACCTCGCCGTCCGTTGCTATGGTGGCAAGAAACTTCTTCGCGTGTTCTTCTGTGTAGGGGTGGGCGATGCGCCCGGTTGTGGCCGCGACCTCGCGCGCTCCAATCAGGGGCACGAGCTCGGGAATATCGGCCTCGCTGTAGTCGCGGATTCTCAGCCGCACTGTTTCCAGGTTGACGTGGACTTGCATATTAGAGGGCACGCGCCAGCGCCATGCCAGCCAACGCACCGGCCAGGCACAACAAATTGTTGGCGAGGATGTTAGCCGCCATCAGCGCCCATTGGCCCTGTTCAAAATAGGCCATCGTTTCGAAGGCATAACTGGAAAAAGTCGTGAACGATCCGCAAAAGCCGATGACCACGACCAGCCGCCAGCGCGGGTCAATCAGTACGCGCTCCGTTGTCCAAATCAGAAACAGGCCGACGATGAAGCTGCCCGCAATGTTGATGAACAGCGTGCCATACGGGAAAACCGGGCCCAGTTCCCGCGCCGTGAGCCGGCTCAAAATGTAGCGAAGATTGGCGCCCACGATCGCCGCGATGGAGATGGCTAGGAAGTTTTTGAGCAACGCGCGTCTCCTACAAATGGATCTGGATTTTGTAGGAGTTATCAGCCTGCCGCTTTCGCAGGCGGTTATGGCGAACTCCATCGCCCTGAGTATTTTGTATCACGACATCGCCGCCCCAGGGCAAGCGAGTTCCGCACGAGCGTAACGGGACTTTAGCTTTTCCTCTCGATAAGGTACCGCGCCAACGATTTCAACGTTTCGGCTCGATCCCCGAAGCCTTCCAGCTCCTCGAATGCAGCTTTCACTAACTCGTCCGCTCTCCGCCTGGATTCCTCTATGCCGAATAGCGCCGGATAGGTAACCTTTTCCGCCGCCGTATCTTTGCCGGCGGTTTTGCCGAGCTGCTCGGAGGTCTGCGTCACGTCCAGCACATCGTCCACGATCTGGAACGCCAGCCCGATCGATTGCCCGAACGCGCGCAGCTTGCGTACATCGCGATCCTTCGCCTCGGCATAGAGCCCCCCGCTCACTAGGCTGGCCGTGATCAGCGCTGCCGTCTTTGCGCGATGAATATATTCCAGCATTTCGGCAGTCGGCTTAGAGTGCTCGGCTTCGAGATCGACAACTTGCCCGCCGATCATTCCATCGACGGTGCCGGTTCCGCGCGCGATCTCCGCGATGATTTGCACCCGTGCCTCCGCAGAACATTTGAGCTTTGCCAACACTTCGTACGCCTGGGTCTGCAGCGCGTCGCCGGCGAGAATCGCGATGGCATCGCCAAAGACTTTGTGACAGGTGGGCCGGCCGCGGCGCAAATCGTCGTTGTCCAGCGCGGGAAGATCGTCGTGGATCAGCGAGTAGGTATGCAGCATCTCCAGCGCCGCGCCTAGTTCTTCAATCTTTTCCGGCAGCGTCTTGGCGAACATGCGCCCGGCCTCGATGGCGAGGATCGGCCGCAGGCGCTTGCCGCCGGCAAAAACGCTGTGCCGCATAGCCTTGTGGATGGATGTGGGCTGCTGGGTTTCGAGCGGAATCAGCCGGTCAAGGGCGGCGTCGGTCAACGCCCGGCCCTGTTCAAGTGTCTCCTGCAACATCGCGCAGTGAGTATAACAAGGCGAGCGCGAATCCGGCAGCGGACAGGTCAGACCGCGCCGGTTTCGTTCCATTCGCAAAATAAAAAGGACGCCCAAAGGGCGTCCTTACTCGTAGGGATTTACGTCGTCAGGCAACGGCACACTTGGCGATGGCCATGCTTCGCAGGGCTGCGGACAAAACGTTCTGCACGTCGCCGGTCTGGCAGACATCGCTGGCGCCAGCATCCAGGGCGGCGACCCAAAGGTCTTCGTCCGGAACGCGGTGGGTGCACACGATGGGCAGCGAGGGAAAGTCGTTCCGCAAGTTCTGCACATCGCTCAAATGGGAGTTTTCCATGTCCACGATCACTACCTCGGGGCGAATTCGGGCCACACGCTCGCGCAGTTCATCCTTGGATCGGGTCAGTTGAACGGAATGGAAGTGAGAAGCCAGTCCTCCGGCCAGGGACTCGGCTACCCCGGGATCACTTTCCAGTACCACTACACTCAAGCCCATAAAGCCTCCTGACTTGCCTACCGTTAAGAAACGGCGGAGTTGGGCTGCGGGGAAGGGTTACAGAACCACTCACACCACAGACATTAGCCCACAAGCACCATCGACCTGAAACGCCTACCGAACAGCAGGAGTTTTTTCCGTCGAAGGCCCAAACGGCTCAACCTGGAGCCTCCCGTTTTTCTTGAGCAGGATTTCCACCTTGCCTTCGGCCTGTTCCAGTTCCTTGCGGCAAGCGCCTGACAGGGTCATGCCCTCTTCGAAAAGTGTCAGGCTTTTTTCAAGTGGAACATCTCCTTTTTCCAGCTCGGCAACAATCTTTTCCAGACGCTGGAGGCACTCTTCAAATTTAGCCAACGGGGTTCGCTCCTAGTGACATTGTATGCAACGCCCTCTGGGGAGTGTCCAGTATTTTCTTGCAAAAAGGAAGGGAAATGCACCTCTGATTTCCGAAAGAGGAAACAAGGCCAGCTTTACATCCCCGAGCCCTTCGTGCCCAAAGCTTCGAGGACATCCACTGCCGAGTTGTGGGCCCGCTCTACGTCCCGGTGCCCAGCAGTTCGATCACCATCGGCTTGGTCGAGGCGCTGTCGATGATGGTGATCGTGCCCTGCGCCGCGCCTTTCTTGGTAGGCGAGAATGTGGCGCTGATCGTGCACTTCGCGCCCGCCGCGACCGATGAGCCGCACGTCGAGGTGACACCGAATTCGCTGCTGGCCTTCATGGATGCGATTTTCAGTGCCTTGCTGCCGGCATTGGTGAGGGTCACAGTCTGCGGGTTGCTCGTCGTACCCACCGCCTGTTTCTGGAAATTCAGCGGCGTGGTGGGCGAGAGGGCGACCACCCCGGTGTTGAGCAATGTGATGACGTAGTCGTAGCGATGGTCAGCGATGACAATGTCGGGCTTTCGGTCCCCATTGAAATCTACTGCCGCGACGTAGGTACTCCAGGTTCCGCCGGGGTAAAAGGCTCCGGGCTGGAATGTTCCATCGCCGTTTCCCAGAAACACGCTCACGCCGCCGTTTGAGTTCGCGGCAACCAGGTCAACATTGCCGTCCCCCGAAAGACGCGCCGCCGTCACCCACGTCGGGACTGACGTCGTGTAGTTCAAGCCAGGTTGAAAAGTCCCGTCACCATTGCCCAAAAACACTCCGATCCCGACGCCCGTCAGGTTGGCCACCGCGAAGTCGAGCTTGTGATCGCCGTTGAAGTCGGCCACCGCAATCGAGGCCGGCGAGCTGTCACCTTTATAACTCGCTCCCTCTGTAAATGTGCCGTCGCCATTACCGAGGAGGATGTTCACGGTGGCTTTCGCGCCAAACTGGC